>Ga0306869_1000376_pt1 | contig 21942 bp, 16 predicted proteins | sample AntRauTorckE6833_FD_190421 | JGI IMG/M metagenome (GOLD analysis project Ga0306869, IMG submission 190421) | Saline lake microbial communities from Rauer Islands, Antarctica - Metagenome Torckler E6 #833 (v2) (version 2) | ecosystem: Environmental > Aquatic > Non-marine Saline and Alkaline >... | reverse complement strand
ACCAATTGGTACCGGTACTTGTACTTGGTGATTACCTTTCCACGCTCCTCCTTCGATTACCTTTCCGTTTACTTCCCAGGTATAGGTGTATGTACTAGGGTCGTGCTTTACCGCCTCTTCGGTGAGGGCGGTTAAAAGAACTGTTGAGCCCGGAGTTATTTCAGCTCGACCAAGGTAGTGTTGTGGAATATGGGTCAAAGGATCAATTCCAATATCAATATAAACAGGGTTTACTACCTGTTGCGCTAAAGTAGTACCATTTTTCAAAACTTGAATCACTGTTGGTGTACCTAAATCACTGGCTGAAAATTCGATAGTTCGTTTATTGGTGTACGCTGAATTTACGGTACCATTAATGCGCCACACCAAATCCCCCGGCAAGTTAGATGAATTTTGGTTTAGTACGGTGGCTTCAATCGACTCATGTGGTTCAGGGTAGTAAGTGCTTAACTCAATACTCGTGCGGTTGCCTGATAAGAAACCTTGCCCAAAAACCACCGCTGGTAGTAAAAAGAAGGCTAAAAAACTACAATAATAAACGTAACGTATCATATTAGTATGATAGCAAACATTTGTAAGCTATCGTGTGTTTATACACGATAGTCGGTATGGATAAATAATGAATTATTCAGGATTATGAATGACAAATTCTGCCCAGACAAAGGACCAAGGTATTACGTTTGCACCGGGAATTGCGTAGAGTGTTAAAGCACCAAAAAATAATCCTATTTTAATTCCACTTTGCTTTCCAAATAATGGTTTGGCACCAGATACTTTTAAAACCACAAGTATCAAAGCAATTTTTATCCAGCCAATGCCAATCATAATAGTCCACGGTAAAAGAAAAGCTCCTTCAATAGCATCACCAGCAAAATATTGAATCATTGAACCAATTAGTCCGTCTCCAATCATACTGGCTCCAGCGAGGAAGATGAGTGTTAGTACCGCAAAGAGTAGTTGCGGCATAAATAAACCAAGGGCAATAATCCTTACTAACCAACGGGCCGGAAAAGAGACTACTCTTTTCCGGATAGAAAGTTTTGCTTTTATTCTTTGGTCCTTGCGGAGTGGTCGATAGTGCGAGCGACCACGAGGATTGCGTCGACGTTGTGGTGTTGTGGGTCGATTGGCCTGAGGAGTAGAGTGTCTATCGGTTGCGGTTGACTGAGTTTGGGTACGGTTAAGTTCCGGTTGGTCTTGTCGACGGCGACGTGTGTTTCGGGCTGCATCTAAATTGGTACCGTACGTACGCCGGTTAAACTCTTCGTATTTACGTCGTTCATTATCATCTATGGTGGAGAGTCGAGCCATAGCTTATAGTATACCTTATCTACCCTTTTGCTCGTTTTAATTCTTCCCGAGCATTTTGAATTTGGAGAATTTGTGATGGGTCAGAGGTAATAATTTGATCTTCAGTATAGGAAGCGATTACTTTAATAGCGACATGTTTTAACCCAGCAAAGAAAATACCTTCCCCGACACTAGATTCAAGTAATAGAAATTTTTCCTCATCAGTTAAGTTAAAAGTTTTTTGGACATTATCTATTGCGGTTGGTGATTGTTTCATTAAGAATTGCAATGATGAGTTGGTGATCATTGGTACACCATACGGAGAACGTAAGAAGTCATCAACGTCTTGGGTAATAGTAGAAATACCAAGATAATATTTACGACCACGTTTTGCCAACATGAACAGGAATGAGGCGGTGTCTTCCGATTTCATCATCCACCACGCCTCGTCGATAACCATCAAACGCTTAACTAGTCGACGTCGGATAGAACCCCAAATATAGTTAGTAATAATATACATGGCGATGGTCTTGAGCTCATCTTCCATATCGCGTAGAGAAAAGACCACAAATTTCTGATTAATATCGACATTTGATGGTTTGTTGATAAACCCAGCCCAGGTACCTTTGGTATATTTTTGTAGTCGTAAGAGGAGTGATTCACTACCATTCATTCCAGCTAATACCATTTCAAAGTCACTAAGTAGTGGTGGTTCTTGTTCGCTGTAGTCGGTTTCTCCAGTGATATCTTTTAGGGCGTATACTTCGTGTAACGCTTGGTCAATCACTGTTTCTTCTTCTGGAGTAAGTCCACCCAACATGAGTTTAAAAAGACCCAGTAGTTGGACAATGTGTCCACGCAAGATGTCGTGAGGGTTTTCGTCTGACTGTGGTTTTGGTAAATCAAAAGGGTTAATGTGATGATTTGAAGATAGAGAGATATTAAAGAATCGACCACCGGTCGCTTCAGCTAAATATTCGTATTCTCGCTCTGGGTCAATGACGATTACTTCAGCACCAAACATTAGAGAGCGTAGGATTTCTAGTTTAGAGTTATATGATTTACCGGCCCCAGATACTGCAAAGGTAACCGAGTTGTAGTTAGTTAGTTGAAAGCGATCAAAAAGAACCAGTGATGAGTTGTGTCGGTTAATACCGTACAAAATTCCTGTGTCTGAAGTCAGGTCAAACGAAGTAAAAGGAAAGAAACTAGAAAGCGGCTCTGAATTAAATTTGTTGTGAATTAATAGTTTATCAGAAGCAGCTGGGAGGACGCTTTGCACCCCTTGTTCTTGCTGAAAAATTGCTGGTTTGAGGTAGATTAATCGAGCATCAAGCATCCCTTTTACTTCTGATTCAACCTCGTTTAACATATCTTCATTGTCCCCGTAGACAGCTACATAAAACCCCACATCGAACAATTTCTCTTCAGCTTGCTGAAGCTTGTCTCGAAGTTCTTCTAGGTTATGAAAAGCGGCTTCTAGTTGTGGGTCACGCACTTCCCCCCGCTCCATCCGAGTATTAATTTGGCTCTCTACTTCAGCTACTTTTTTTTGAAATTTCTTTAGGGTTTCAGCGGTATCAATTGGATGAATAAACAGAGATACATCCATCTCTCTTTCTAGGTTCAATAAAGGTTCCATCCATCCATCATTTAAATAACGAGGATACGATACAGCAAAAAATACTCGAGCAAACGTACCGCTGATATTGATACTGCGCGGATTGACCTTAACAGCAGCAGGTGCAATCACGTCCTCAATTTTCATCAAGGCTTTATCTAACGCATCTCCGACGATGCTGTCATTAGTTTTATTTTTATTAAAATCAAAAAGTCCCATAGCTATCCTTGTTCTGGTGCGGTGTGTTTAATGTCTCGGGGGTTAAAAATGTGGTAGTACAACTCAATTAAATCGTCGTTTTGTAACGGAACTGCCTTGACCCCTAGACGGTTTAGACCCTGCTCTACAATGTTAACACGTTGCTCTAGTTGGCTGCGGTTTTCTTCAAAAGTTTCTTGTTTATTCTGAGAGGTATTACTGCCAGCACCAAAAAGACTCAGTATCCCCTCTTTGGCGTTAATGCGAGATGGAGTGTAAGAAATAACTACAAAAAAGTTTTTTGTCATTACATCTACTTCTTTGGTGAACTTGCGCACAAACTCTATGTATTCACGTAATTGAATTCGCATGAGGTCATTATATTGAGAACCTTCTTGGTCAGACAGTTGGCTTAAATATGGTTCGATGTTAAGGCGACGTGACTGAATATAGACTTGGAGACTAAAATCTAAGGTATTAAGAAATGACTGGAATTGACTTAGGATAGCTTTTTGCTCATCTTGTGATTTTAAGGCAAAGTTAATGGAAGAAGCCAAGAGAATAATACATAGCTTTCCGTCCTTGAGTTCCAGTACGTTGGAACGAACATCCTTTACGGGGACAAATTTTTGAGTGGTAGTCTTAGGCATATAATTTATTCTTCAACCTTCTGTAGGGCTTCAAGTTCTAATCTACGAGACAATGAAGCAATTTTATCAGCGTCTTTACTGTTCTTACTACTTCTTACTGTTTGGTCAGTTTTCTCTTGGTATACAATGTCTCGTTCTCGTCTCCAGTAATATTCCCGTTGATTAGTAAAGTAATTAAAAGCCGATTCAAGAAATTCAGAAAAAGGCCGATTATTCACTGGGAAAAAAGCCAGTGCTGCTGCTAAAATTCCTACTGGCACACCGATTAAAACAAATACAATGAATGGTGTGGTAAGAAATAAAACTAAGGATAGACCGAACCCACCAGCGACATACAAAAACTGTTTCCAGGTCAGTGGTCCAAAGATACGGTCTTCAATTTCAATAAACTGTGGAACGGTAAAGCGCATAAATATACCAACTTATATTCATTATACATTCTCTTCAGTAAAAGAGAGACCAATATCTGGGGTTATCTCACCTATTCGGCGTCACTGCCCCAACGTGGTTTTGTTGCATCAGTTCCCGACCCGGACACTTTATTTTTTGAAGCAGTAGTTTTAGAATTTGGTGTAGAAAGGGTGTTGTTAGAAGTGGTTTGTTTCTGTTGGTCGCTCTGCATAGTTCTAACTGAGCTAATTTGTTGCAAAGCTTCTTCAGCCTCACGAATTTCAGAAGTAAGGTCCTGACCAGGAGTACCCTTCTTCTCCGTTGTTGTGGTGGTATTAGATCCATTAAATAAAGTATACCCTTGGGAAATTAGTTCTTGCATGTCTGGGGGTAGTGATGTGGCAATGGTCTCTGCGGTATCGGCGGCTGTTTCAGTTGGTAACCAACACTCTCGTTCTAGGAAAGCTTGAAGTTCCTTTTGGTCTATAAACCAAGTCATGTAGAGAGTCAATCCGTTAGTAAAAATGTCTGTCGTTTCCTGATCAAAACCAAATTTACTTGCAAAGTGCTTGGTGGTAATTGAAAAGAAATCACTCGCTAAAAACGTCTGATATTCAGGCGGTAACTGTTTGATACGGTTTTTAATGATTTCGTGCATACTAGTCTATGAATTATCTTCGCTATTATCATTAGACACTTCTTGTTCTTTCATCTGGTCTGAAAGAATCTGTAAGTCTTCTTTCTTTTTTTTCTGTTTCGCTTTGTCGCTACCGTCACGGCCATATTCTTCTAGCATTTTTTCAGTCAAACGGCGCTCATCTTCAGTTTTATGTTGTTGTGCAAGATGGTTTCCAAGTCCACGTAGATTAAAGTTACCACTCCAAGTTCGGCTACCATACTTATTGGTTGCATTGGTCATAGCAGCTATTTGCCGTTGGTACTTATCTCGGGTTAGTTTTTGTTCAGCTCGAATATCATCTTGCTTTACACTTGTTTTGTAAGCAGCTTTTGCCGCCGCTAATTCTTTTTCAATCTGCGGTACGGAAGATGCTTCTTTAGTGTCTGTAATGGCCTTTCGTTGATCTTCAATATCTTTACGGATAGCGTCCTTTTGTTCATCGGTGGCAGTATCTAGGGCAGTAGTCAAGTCTTTAATTCGTTGTCGCCGTGGAGCAATTGCGCGTTCCAGATCATCTTGAGCATTTTGTAAATCATGCTGTTTAGAAGAAATATTGTTGAATGCCTTTTTTGTCTCAGCTGAAGGGGTAGTGTCTTTTTCAGCATCAACGGTACCCATGGCTTTATAAATTTCAGATTCAAGTTTCTCGCGAGCCTCCATTTTTTGCTGAAAGCCTTTGGTTTCAGTATTAGCAAGTGAGTTCTTTTTGAACCACTTTCCTATATTACGAACATCGTAGGTACCCTCAGCTTTTCTCTTTTGTTTCAAGTACGCTTTACGTCGTTCACCTTCGTCCATGTTCTTTAGCCTGTCTTTGAACTTGTCACTGTTGAGTTTAGTGTAAGCGCGGCGACCCAAGGTTTGTTGTCCAGCCCGTGCACCTGCGGTGAGACCAGCGTTTCCAGCGTAGCGTGCCGAATTTCTTACTCCTCGGACAGCTCTTTGTCGACCAGATTTTCCGATGGCAATGGCGGTACTAGCACCAGCTGCACCCATTTTTTGGGCAATAATTAGAGACCCAATTAAAAATCCCATCCCTAAGATAAAGAATGTGGTTGAACCTAAACCGCCTGTAATAGGATCATCCATGCTCGATATTGATCCTGAGACCCTACTCTCAAGACTCAGTAAGATTAAAAAACTACAGTAAAGACACAAAAGCATGGCTGGTGCCATGAAGGCTTGACCTAAAAAGGTATTCATCCAAGTTTGGGACACTTTTTTGAAGAAAGGGAAAATCCATCCCAACACCACTACTGGAGAGAACACCATCATGAACGAGAGAACAATAAACCGAATCATGATTAAGATAGCTGCTGCCATAAACACAAACGCAGCTACTAACAAGGTAACCATCAGTAAGAAAATATATCCCCAGTAAGATTCCTGTACACCGGCCGCTCCAAATAAACCACCGCTATCAAACGCAGTTCCTAATTTAAGAGTTTCAGCAAAAGATCCGGCAATGCCCAGAGTTGACCCACTGGCTATTGCGCTCGCAAAAGAAGCACCGGCAATGTTGCTGATATCAACAATTGCTTTGGCAAAAAAGAGGCTAAAGTTTACCAGTAGTGCCGCAATGATAAGGGTGACGAGATTACGTTTGGCTCCAGCCTCATCAGCGTTAAGGATGAAACGAAACCCAACGTAGACAAGACCAAAGATTAAGGCAAAATTAATTAAATCTCGAATAATTCCCCAAGTGAGCTCAATCGCATACCCAAAATTAGCTAAGTAGAATTCAGCGAAATCAAGGACAAAGTACTCGATACTAGTATCGAGTGCTGCACCAGCAGCCATCATCAGGTTTCCAAATCCAGCTACTACTACCTCGTATACCATTCTTTCTGCTGCATTTGTACTATTATCTACCGGAGGGGTATCAGCAAACGAAACTTGAGGCATTAATGTTATGCACAGCAGAAACAAACCAACCACTAGCCATAAAGCTACAGTAGTTAGTTTATTGGTTGTAAGTCTACTGAACATAATTTAGATCTAGATATTTTCCAATTCAGTTTCTAATAACTCGATATCTGCTTCGTTAGAGAATTCTGATCGTAGGTCAGTATACTCATCGATAATATCAGCCACTCGTTCGACTTGGGCTGATGAGTAGTCACCGTTGGCCTCATCACGAATTTGTTGTAACTCTAATGAAAGGTCGTTTAAGGCTACGATATTGCTTAGAACACGGTTAGCTAGGCTTAATTCCCCGTCTGCTGCACTGTTTACGTATTCAACTAACTCTGCAGAACCACTTTCCTGTGCTTCTTGAATGAGGGCGTAGTGCGCTTCTTCAATTGAAGAAGCGGTATTAAGTAATGTAGTAACATGAGTGGTGTCAAAACCGCCGTCATCTTCATCGATACTTTCAGCTACATCCTCGATAATATCACTCGCTCCGGCCGGGTCACTGAAGTTAGTTGATCGTCCACTATTAATTTCGTTTAAGGCAGCGTTTACAATGCTTTGCATGGCGGCTTGAGGGTTTGATAAATCAATATTACCAATCCCTAGTTCACTACTTACGGCGTTCATGACGCTTTGCGCTGTGGCGCTCGGATTTGATAAATCAATATTAATTCCCATTTCACTCCCGATAACGTTAGCGATACTTTGCGCAAATGCTTGTGGGCTTGAGATATCGAGCCCGCCAATCCCCATTTCATTACCAATGGCATTAACAATACTTTGGGCGGCCGCTTCTGGGCTAGATAAATCAATATTACCAATCCCAAATTCTCCGGCAATCTGATTTATCACATCATTAAAGATGGCGTTGGGATCAAGGCCAAAATCAGCCGGGTTGAGGCCTAAATCGTTAAATAAATCGCCGACATTCATCCCGAGGTCTTGTCCAATCCCTAGCTGAGCGCTAGAGCCTTGCACCATCTCCGTACCCATATTTGCAAAGGAACCGTCGACCTGTTCACCAACGCTGTCTCCCATTTCTTGCAAGCGACTACCAGCGGTAGCAGCATCACCGGCAATTCGTTCGACTAGTGCGGCTGGCACTTCGGTACGACAATTTTGTCCGTTCTCATCACAGTCGCTGCGAACTGGGTTAATCATATTATTTCCCACCGCCTCATCACGAAAGTTTTGCTCGGCTACGTTGCGTGCTTGATAAACTTCCGCCTGAGCGCTGTAGTATTGCCCTAATGCAGTTTCACTATTGGGATTTTGGACTACTCGTCCTACTGCTTCCCAAGAGAAGGATGTACCTTGCGCTAGTGCCACTGATTCCGGTGACATGGAGTAGCTAGCTGGCTGTACGTAGCTTGCGAGCTGTGACTGGATATTGCCGATATACGGTGAATTGTACCGTTCAGATAAATCCTGTACCGCTTGCATGTAAGCAATATCTCCCGCTTCACTTTTTTCTTGGCCATAACGTTCAATAAACATGGGGTTTCCTTCATCACCAGTCAAGAATGCTTCCATGGTTGCTTCTGCCGCCGCCCGTCTAGCGTTAGCATTCGCTTCAAATTGCGCTGGATTATCAATATCCATAATTCGCTGCATACGGAAATTTGTTTCGCGAACAACGTCAAGATGTTGTCGATTTTGTTGTTGGGTACTTTCAAGCGCAAACCCACCTCCACCGGCGTGGACGGTATGCCAAGCTAGTCCAGCGGTAAATAAAGTAACTACTGCACTAACATACAGCGCTAGGATAAGGTGTCGTGATGAAATTATTTTTAACATGAACATAAGCGGTTAATTGGTTCCGGGTAAATACATAGCGAATAATAAGGCTGGGTCTTCAGCGGTAAATTTATCTTGATGCCGAATTACCTCGATGCCCATGTTTTGGTAGGCTTGCAGCATGGTTCTCGTATCATTCGCAAACTGCTCTGAACGTAAGTAGGCCCGTAGGGGGTCAGCTTCAGCATCGGCCATATCCATTACGCTGTGGTGGAGAATGTTATAGCTGTTAATTAGCTTAAGGTGTGCATCAGCTAGAGTGGCTGGTACTGGAGTAGCTAGGTACCCATCACGCAAAGAAGCGTATATCTGGGCGATTTCTTGTAACTCTTGAAAGGCACCGGTATCGTCGAGTCGTAAACCGCGACGTAAAAGGTCAAGCTCACTATTGGCGTTGGTTACTGGGTTATCGCGAACGATAGTAATCGCAGTATTGCCGTACGTACGAATTGCTGCGTCAGAATTTCGTATAATCTTTAAATCTTTAACGGTGTAGAGGTCATCACGCATCTCGTTCGCGATCCGTTTATTGACTGCTTTGCGAACGGCGGCAACTTCAGCTTCACTCGCACCTTCAAATTCAGCTCGCATTACTTCTTGGGCAATAGCGTTACCATAATCAGCGGTAAGGGTATCTGGTTTTACGTAAGTACCGTTGGCAATCGCTACCAAATCTACTCCCGTATCATTTTTTCCCTCCTGTTGTGATGTTGGGGTGGGTGTATCTAAAAGCTCTGCTTGCCACGCTGGTAGTCCGTTCGTAGTTTGCGTAGTAATGGTAATTTCTTCCCGAGGTGGCGCATTTGTTTCTTTAATTGCGATAGTTTTAGAATCAGAATCGGTGTAGGACGAAAAGTTACCGAACACGATTGCTCCCAGCACCATACAGACACCAGTAATGATTGCGAGAATGATCCCGGTGGAATTTTCATTTTGCATATACTCATAGTATAGCAACTCCGAGCTGGCTGTGATTACGAAACGTGTATAACTTATTGGATATTATTGCATAGGAAGAGATTGTGACAGTTGTATCCATTGTTGTAGTGTAATGTCTTCTGGGCGAGCTTGCAGGGCAATACCATGTGTCTGAAATAAATCTTGTACAATTGGTCGGCTCCAGTGGCGAGCTAGGTTTGATAGTGAGAATTTACGTTTGTGAGCAAAACCAGCGTGTAATACTGTGAAAAAATGTTTAGTGAGCGTTGTTGGTACTCGGTTGTGGGTGATATCGCTAATAGCCAAGATGGCTGAAGTAACCTTTGGTGGTGGATGGAAATGTCCAGCGGTTACAGTTTTTACGTAGCGAGGTGTACCAAATGCCTGTACGGAAAGTTGTAGTAGTGAGCTCTTTTTGGCTCGTGCGATTCGTTCAGCTAATTCTTTTTGGATTAAAAAGACGATAACGCTTGGTTGGGTAGAGGTTTCTAAAAAAGTTCGTAATAACTGACCGGAAAGATAGTAAGGGATATTAGCGACTACTTTATATGAAGTGGATTGATCAAACAGGTCGGTTGGTAATGGGTCTCGCATATCATGCTTATGCAGGATCAGCTTCCCACTAGTAATGGCGGCGGAAAATTGTGTTTTTAAAAAATCCAAGGATCGATCGTCGGTTTCGATAGCGTGGACCGTCACTTGGCGCTTTAATAACTCAGCGGTTAAGACTCCAGTGCCTGGCCCAATCTCAAGCACGGTATCTCCTGGGGTTAGGTTGGCTGCGTCACACATCCAGCGAGGCACTATGTCGCTGGTAAGAAAGTGTTGCCCAAGAGATTTTTTTGGAGTGACAGCGTAGGCATCATCGTTGCGATTCATATATAGGTAGTTAGATAGCGTTACCCTACCCCATTGCACCTAAAAAGAAAACCTAATCAAGATAGACGGTAGTTTCATAGCCAGAGTTTGGTTGATCAGGTTCGTCAGTTTCTACGTAATCACGACTAATGTCATCTAAAAAAGACGATGGTAGATTAACACGCTGGCTTCCAAAGACCGTTCGTAAGTGTGCGTATGTGAGATAAAGTTTTTTCTCAGCACGAGTTAGGGCTACATAAAAAAGACGACGTTCTTCTTCGTGATCAACTCCCTTCTCGTCTAATCGTTCGTGAGGAAAGAGACCTTCTTCAAGTCCGCTAATAAAGATGTAGGGAAACTCTAATCCTTTGGCGGCGTGTATGGTCATTAACCGAACTGCTTCGAGAGATTCTTTGTCTTGCAGTTCGTCCTGGTCACTTTGTAGGGCGACATTCTCTAGGAATTCAGTGGCAGCCGCTTCAACATCGTCACCCACAAAACGTCCGGCGTAGGTCACTAGCTCACGCATGTTTTCTAGCCGAGCGAGGGCGTCCTCGGTACCTTCTTGTTTATGCATAGCCTCAAGGCCGCTACGATTGATGATAAACGCAATGGTGTCAGGCAGTGGTTCGGTGCGAGCGTGATCGGTAATGTCTTGCATAATCTGACGAAACCGTTCAACTTTGGTTTGGGTTGTGCCGGTCAATTCACTCTCCTTCCCTTCGAGTAGCTTCAGTAACGTAACTTTGCCGATACCGCGAGTCGGGGTGTTGGCGACTCGTGCTAAGTCAGCAGTGCTGTCGGGATTAAGCGCGAAACGAAGATACGACAACACATCTTTTACTTCTTTACGGTCAAAAAATTTTGTCCCTAATAATTGGTACGGCACATCGCTCGTTAGAAACGCTTCCTCTAAAGCGCGAGACTGAAAGTTAGTTCGATACAATACAGCGATATCACTTGCTGGTGTACCGTCGGCAATCAGTTGTTGTGCGGTGCGGGCAATGTAGCTGGCTTCGTCACTGCCGTTCATGGCTGCGTAGAGAGTAATTAAATCCCCTTCAGGATTTTTAGTAAAGACCCGTTTCGGTACTCGGTTTTTATTTTTGTTGATGATGTCATTTGAGGCGGCGATGATAGTTTGTGATGAGCGGTAATTTTCTTCTAACCAAATTGTGGTGGTGTCTGGAAAATGAGTTTCAAACTGTAAGACGTTTTGAATGTCAGCACCACGCCATGAATAAATATTTTGATCGATGTCACCCACCACACAAATATTGTGCTTTACGCCAGCTAGACACTTGGCAATCCGAAACTGAATTGTGTTGGTGTCTTGGTATTCGTCGACATGAAGATATTGATAGCGTCGTTCTAAGGTAGCTCGGACTTCTGGTTGGTGCTCAAGGAGGTATAGAGTCTTTACCAAGAGGTCATCAAAATCAAGCGCGTGGTCGCGACGCATAATCGCTTCATAGGTTTCCCATACTTCACCAATCACCTCTTCTCGAAAATTTTTAGCTTCACTGCGATAGGTAGTTGGAGTGATAGCATCACCCTTGGCGCGAGAGATAACATTGAGGATTTTTTTCGGTTCAAATTCTTTGGGGTTGTGGTCGTGTTTCTCGAGAGCTTGTTTAACCGCTCGGACGCTATCAGTGCGGTCGTAGATTACGAACTGTTTGCGCAGTTTGAGATGTTCGTGAAATTCCCTAAGCAGTCGTACTCCAAGAGCGTGGAACGTACTGACGGTTGGTCGAGTATCAAGCATAGCTCGCTCACTAGGAGGATATTCCTGCAAGAGTGAAACCACTCGTTCCCGCATTTCAGTAGCGGCTTTGTTGGTGAAAGTGACCGCTAGAATATTGTGTGGGGAGACCCCTTGGTGTACTAAATGTACAATTCGGTGTGTGATTACTCGGGTCTTACCTGAGCCGGCTCCCGCTAACACCAAGAGTGGACCTTCGGTGTGTAACACAGCCTTTTGCTGCTCGGGATTAAGATGGGAAACGTAGTGCGGTAGTGTCATAGGTGGGAGACACTATAGCATATCAGCAGTGGTCGTTACGCGCCGTACCGTCACCTTGTCCGTGACAAAGTGGCACGATGTAAAAACACCTCGATACCATGTATTGGAGAGAAGTAGTTTGTGTAAAAGATAGTCTAGGTAGAACGACCAGAGGTACATTGGTGTTTGGTGAAACTCGTGAACGATGACTTTCGGGGAGTGGTGACACTTGGTGTGGTGTCTTCTTAGTGCAGGACGTTTCTTAACTCGCAATCACTTATCGGTGTACCGGTACAGTTTGGTCATGGAGAGGTGTACTACTCGACAGAGGGTGTGTATTTAAAATCGTAGGCCATTAGTGTTCATAGAGTGTGTCAAGTTTGTTACTAGTCTATAGATTTAAGTGTCGTCATTTTTATGCTGTTCATACGGTTGCTCACTGGTTAATTTTTTTAAGAATGCACAACCTCAACCCAACGTGTATTTTTTAGTGGCACTATAAAAGGTGGAAACAAATTTTATCCTTAAACTCTTATCCCACTCTAATAGTTTATATATTTACCTGCATCAATTACTGAGTACGAATTTTGATATTGTTATATTTATGATCAGTTATTTTTGTCAGCAGCATGCCTTCTTGGGCGGAAGAACATATAGCTCAGTCTTACCTACTACTTACTAATTTTGTTAACTAGTAAGTAGTAGTGGAAAAATAAATGTGTTTAAACGACTCTGAAAAAGTATTCTAGTTTGTCAGTAATTTTAAATTATTAGGTACGAATGTATTGGTAAAAAGTCATTAGCCAATATCGTTTTAACAACAAGTTGAAAAAGTGAGGGTACTATTTTCTTAGGTATAGAAAGAATGACGCTGCCTGCCGCGACCTAATAAACAGCACTAACCGCGCATCCTACATAAAGTAATTTCACAACCTCAACTTAGATAAATCTCTGCCTGCTTAAGAGCAAGTATTAAAGTTAGTGAAAAGCAGAGTTTGGAAAAAGTAGTACAAGTTACTGAGCAGAAAAATTAGAGTAAAAATAACCGTATATGTCAATACAAAAATAGCCTTTTTAAAAAGGCTATTTTGTGTGGTGGAGAAATTGCTACGAACTGGGTATTTCGTCAATTGCACAGATTGCTAAGTCTAGTATCATAACCCGTGCACTATTGTGAATGGTGTGAAGATCAAAAACGATCCTCATTACAGTAACGGTTGCCTGTCCGTAGCGGTAGCATAAGGCGGTGAGTCCATAATTGTTCGCATATTCAACCTAAGTATCAAGAACCTGACGCACCGAGTAGTTCATCGCGTCAGATGAAATATAGTAGCTCTCATCGGACTCGATTTTATCTCGAGTTTGCCGCTGTACTGGTAGTGGTAATTATTCCGATATTTGTTCACGCCGGTGTTATTCCGTCAGTGAACGATATGCTACATCAAGAAGCGAAAGCGCAAACTGCAGCAGTAGCAAACGCTACACCAGTTGCTGTGTTACAAAACGATATCGTGACCGATACTGGCGGTGGCGATATTTTTGTGAGCAATGGTGCTTTAGTAGCAACCGGCCCGGCCGGTGAAGATGAGGTAGCTACTTCTCGCCTCACTAATGGTGAAATTAGTGTGTATACCGTTCGAACCGGTGACTCCCTTTCGCAAATTGCAGAAATGTATGGAGTTACTACCAATACTATTTTGTGGGCTAATGACCTTAGTGATCCAACTGAGATTCAGCCGGGTGATACGTTGGTAATCCTCCCTATTGTAGGGGTGCAACACGTTATTAAGGATGGCGATACGCTACAATCAATTTCTAAGAAGTACGATGGTAACGAAGAAGAAATCTTGGCCTATAATCAATTGGCATCATCTGACGCTTTAAAAGTAGGTGAACAAATTGTCATTCCTGGTGGTCGTATTCAGCAAGCGCCGGCTCCAAGCTCTCGGGTTGCAGCAGCGCCACAGCCAGTTAGTCAAAGTGGTACTGTCAGCTCAGGTAACGGGTTCTCTCACCCAGCACCGGGTACCGTACGAACCCAAGCCAATCATGGATACAACGCAGTTGATCTAGCTGCACCAGTTGGTACTCCAATTTTAGCCGCCGCTGCTGGTGAGGTGATTGTATCTAAACCATCTGGTTGGAATGGAGGTTATGGAAGATATATCGTGATTCGTCACCCGAATGGAACCCAGACGCTTTACGCCCATAACAGCCAAAACTATGTCGGTGTGGGCGAGTATGTTTCAGCAGGGCAAACGATTGCTGCCATTGGTAGTAGTGGTCGATCAACCGGGCCACACGTACACTTTGAAGTGCGTGGTGCGAGAAACCCATTTTAAATTACAGTAGTTTCCGATAACAAAAAAACTCTGAAATTATTCAGAGTTTTTTTGTTATAGCTTTACTCGATATTGCAGGGCTTCATATATATGTTCAGTTTGAATCTCATCGGTGTCAGCTAAATCTGCGATAGTACGAGCGACTCGTAATACCCGATAATAACCACGTGGTGAAAGATTTAAAGTTTGACTAGCTTCTTTAATAACTTTAGCTGTGGTTGCATCAAGTTGTAATGTTTGTTCAAGTTTATCTCCAGCCAATTGTGCGTTGGCTGTATGAGCGTGTCTGACATACATTGACTGTCTGGCGGTTTGTATTCGATGACGTGCTTTAGTTGTTTCTTGTGAATCCACCGTGGTCTGTTGTAATGTTTCGTAATCAACGTGTGGTACCTCAACCCAAAGATCAATTCTATCTAAGATTGGTCCAGATACTTTATTACCGTAACTAGACTGGATGGCTTGTCGGTAATCGGTGGTTCCGTCTTCGCTGCCGCGATAAGGATTCAGAGCGGCAACTAATAAGAAGTCTGCCGGAAATGTAGTTGAGCGAGCGACCCGGGCGATAGATACAACCCGATCTTCTAGCGGCTGACGCAAGGCATCGAGTGACCGTCGTTCAAATTCAGGAAATTCATCCATGAAGAGTACGCCATGATGAGCGAGGGTTACTTCCCCTGGCGTAGGATTACTTCCTCCTCCAACTAATGCTGTATGAGATGCGGTGTGGTGAGGTGAGCGGAATGGTGGTATAGCACAAACTGTGTGATTAAGAGTGCCAGCAACTGAGTGTATGCTGGTGACTGCCAATGCTTCTTTTCGAGTTAGTGGCGGCAAGATGCTCGCAAGAGCTCGGGCGAGCATAGTTTTTCCGGTACCGGGTGGTCCAACTAAGATGATGTTATGCTTGCCGGCTGCTGCAATTTCTAAAGCCCGTTTGGCTTGACTTTGTCCTTTGATATCTTCTAAGCGCACCGTAGTTTCTGGCCAGGTGGTTGGAATCTCCGTGGCGGGATACGGTGCTAATTCTTGGGGGTTTAGGTGATTGCTGTCGATGGCTTGGATAACTTCAGTCAAAGTACGGGCGGCTCGAATAGTGATTGAGTCTACTAAGGCTGCTTCGGCCGCATTTTCTTCGGGAACAATCAGTTCGGTATACCCAGCTGCTGCAGCAGCTTGGGCAATTGCCAGTACACCCCGAATAGGACGCAGGCTTCCATCCAGAGCTAATTCACCGGCATAAAGTCGCTTGGTATCGTCAACCGTAATTTCTTCAGCGGCAGCTAAATACGCAATTGCAATCGGCAAGTCAAACAGTGGCCCTTCTTTTTTTAAGTCGGCTGGTGATAAAGAAATTGTAACTCGTTTACTACTGTGTCGTGGCGACGGGTAGCCGCTGTGGGTGACAGCTGCACTTACCCTGTCCTTGGCTTCTTCTACCGCTTTTCCGGCCAATCCCACGACTGAGAATGAGTGTAGTCCACGAGTGAGATCTGCTTCAATAGTAACCACACTACCATCAAGAATGTGTGGCTGAATGGTGTGGGTTTGTGCAACCGACATAAGTAAGGTTTAGAGCGGTAAATCTTGTTCCTGATCAAGGTGAGCTTTACAGGTTCGAGCCGCTGGATTGGCTTCCAGTCGATCTTCCTCAATAGGTTCGTTAGAAATTTCGCAAACTCCAAATGTACCGTCTTCTATCTTTCGAAGGGCACGCTTGATATTTTGGTAACGGGTTTCCAGTTCAGATAAAGAAGCGCGTCGTTCATTCCAGTCCTCTACTAAATCAGCTTCGACGTTAGCATCAGCTTCGCCACCTTTGGTAGCTGGTTTTGCTACCCAGTCGTCTTGTTTACTTCGATATTCAGCAATTGATTCTAACTCAGTAATAATCTCATCGAGTAAGGTTTCTAAAGTATGTTTGTATGTATTGGTATCAGCCATAATACGTATAGTATACCGTATTCTCTGTTAGGACTCTAGCGAGTTCTTTTACTCTAAAGCGGTAATGGTTGCTGCAGCAGCTTCTGGTGTAGTGGTGATTAGTACGTAGTCCCCCACAATCACGTACGTTAGAGTAGAGATATTTGTATCGGTTTGCTTTACTCGAGCGTCGTAAGAATCTGCGATTACCATGTCAATAAAAGTACCAGAGTAATCAGTGATTGGCAGTAGTGATTGTAGGTCAGTGGCTAAGCTACTCTCCCAAGTTAATAACGCACCAAGAATTTGTGGTGTATCGGGAGCGTATAAGTATAAGAACGGGATTCCTTGATAGTTACCAGCGTGAATGGTTTGGACGCTTGTTTGTACACCAACCGGAATAGTGACGTTTAATAATCGTGCAAACTGCGCTGGGTCGGTGACTGGGCCGGTGTCGGTAGTAAGGGTTATGTAATGGAGACTACTCGTTTCTGCATTCATAGACTGACGGACAGCCTCAGTTCGAGCGAGAGTGTTGTCCCAATCGTCGGCAGATATGGTATTTCCTCCGGTTCCAAATGGAGTGGTGACAGTAGCTGATGAATCAGTATCTTGATTCAAGAATAGTGGCACTATGCTATATACAATTATTCCAGCTACAACAGCAGCCACGGTACCTAAGACAATTCCTAAACTAAGGCGATTGGTAGCTTGTCGGTCAGCCCAAACTGCTTCCTCGTCTAGTTCTTGGTCGCTAGGGAGTATATACTCTTCAGCACGAACAGGAGTCGCTGGAGGAGTTGTGGGTTTGAGTGGTTCCGGTTGTGTTGCTGGTGCGCTTGGTTCAGCTGCGGCCGGAGTGACTACTGTTTGTGTTTCTGGAACGGGTGCGGGTGCTTGGACGGTAGTCTTTACGGCCGGAGTTTCTTTTTCAGGAACTGTGTTCTTGGTTGGTGTTGTAGGAGGTTGGGGGGTGACTACCTCTTCGGTTTTTGCTGTACCAGTCGCTGGGGGAGTAGGTGGTTTTGGAATTGATTTTATGACGGGAGCGGTTTCTTTATCTACCTTCTTCTCTAGAGGGGTAGTTGGTATGGTTGGTTTGGTAGCAGTGACCTTTGGCTCATTTATGGAAAAGGTTTTAGATTTTTTAGTACCTTGATTTAACTTACCTGAGGTGGTTATAGATGTTTCTTTTTCTTCTGATAAATCTTCCGCTTCTTTTTTGGTTGACCATCGATCAGGTGCTTCAGAATCAGTTGCAGTAGCCGCCACTTCTTTTTTGGACGCTGCTTTTTGTTCCTCTAATGGTGTTTGAACTCCTTTGCGAGGAATAGTTTGCACTTCATGAATATCTCGTTTCTTTGAACCAGCTGGTAATGATGGGAGCCACGCTGGTTCGGTTTCAACAGCGATGTCTGGGGTAGAGGCACTTTGATAACGTTCGCGGATACGGCTGGCAAAGCTATCATGATCAACCAAATCAGTGCCAGTTTTCGCAGTAGCGTCTTTTAGTATTCCAGCGCGACGTTCTGATTTACTTATAGTATAAGACGGTTTTGGTGGCGTGATGTAAGTGTTTTTAATCCCAGCAAACCAATCACTCACACTTTCACCAATATCCTCCAGAACACTTTTACGGCTGGTTTTGGTGTCGGTGACAATAGTTGCTTCAGCCGTTGCTTCATCGTCATCAACATTAACAGTTTGTTTTTGTTCTTTACTTAGTAATGATTCAGGGTGGTTAGAGATAGTTTCTGAAGAAGCGGTAATTTTCTCGCTAGCCTTTTTTCGTTCGGCTGCAAGTTTATGAAATGGTGGGTTGCTTATATCTCGTTCATCTTTTTCGGTCTTAGTTGAAGTGGGTGAAGAGTCTTTAGTTTCTTTGGTAGCAGTATCTGCTTCAGTTGTCGACTTTGGCGGTATAGAACTGGTTGGGTTATCAGTAGTCTCAGTAGTATCTACTTGATCGAGGTCAACTACTTCTGGCTGAGAATGGTCTTTTTTAGGTATTTTAGATTGCGCTTGTTCAGTACGAACTTTATCAATCGATTGATTCGCGTGTTTTTCGGCATCTTGTGCAAAAGTACGAAACTTCGCAATTTTATTTGGTGTATTTGAGGTGGCACTCATGTTGCTACGATATATGTCTATAGTATCGTACTTTACTTAGAAAAATGGCCAGTGATACACAGGACTGTTAGTAGCTTATGTTAAACCGAAGTCAGGTTCGACAGCCTTGATTGATAGACCAATCTTACCGTGATTATTTTTTATTACTTCAACTGGTACCCGATCACCGATTTTAAGAACTGAAGCTACGGTTTCAATATGGCGAATAGCAATTTCTGAAATATGAATCAAACCTTCTCCATCACCGTTATCGAAGGATGCAAAGGCCCCAAAATCGGTGATACTGGTGATGGTAGCCTCGTAACGTTCCCCTACTTCGTAGGTTTTGGTCAATTTTTCAATCGCTGCCACAGCAGCCGTAACCGCATCTTTGGTACCGATTACAAAAATACTACCATCATCTTCTATCGATATTTCTTCAACCGCATGGGTGTCTTTAATTTGATTAACAGTTTTGCCACCGCTACCAATCACGAGACCAATTTGACTGGGGTCAATTTGGATTTGATGAATGTGTGGCGCATGTGGAGAAAGATTTGCTCGAGGAGTTGGTATGGTATCGGTGATTGTCTTGAGTATGCTTAGGCGAGCTTCTCGAGCGGCTTCTAAAGCGTCTTGCAAAATTTCGATACGCACACCAGTAACCTTTACGTCCATTTGGATAGCGGTAATCCCCTGCTCGGTACCGGCAACTTTAAAGTCCATATCTCCATGCTCATCTTCAGGCCCCTGAATGTCGGTGAGTAACTGGTAACGATCTCCATCAATCATAACTCCAGAAGCAATCCCGGCAACTGGACGACTGATTGGTACTCCTCCATCCAGCAAAGCTAAGCTTGCAGCGCAGACTGAACCCATCGAGCTAGATCCGTTTGAGGCCATGGTTTCAGAGACAACTCGAATAACGTACGGAAAATCAGACTGAGTAGGGATAATCGGTAAGAGAGCTTTTTCTGCCAATGCGCCGTGGCCAATCATGCGTCGATTGAAACCACCCACTCGACCAGTTTCACCGACAGAAAAAGGTGGAAAATTATAGTGGTGAAAGAAACGTTTGGTGGTATCTGGTGTTTCGATAGTGTCAACGGTTTGTGAGTCGTCGGGTCCGCCAAGAGTGAGGGCTGAAAAAATATGTGTACCACCACGGTAGAAGATGCCGCTGCCGTGCAATACGGGTGACACTCCCCCAGCTTGGGCATACAGCGAGCGTACTGTAGTAAAACCTCGACCATCAGCCCGCCGTCCTTCATTAAGGGCTCCCTGATGGAGCAACTCATTTATTTTTGTTTCAAAGAACTCATTAGCAATCTGTATCCAAGCTTCATTTTGTGCTGCAGCGGCAGCAGTAAATTCCTGTTTTAGAGCCAAAAGGTGTCGTTTTCCCGGAGTCTTATTAAAGAGTGTGGTGTGTAGTCGAGTGTGCCAGGTGGCGTCAAATAAGGTTTCTATTTCGGTTGGGATATTGAGTTTAGGGAGTATTTGTTTTGGCACGCTGTGGGTAGTTGTAATCTCGCGTTGCCACGCTTCAAGGGTGTGGTGAATATCAGTTGCCCGCATCAAAGCCTCAACAATAGTGTCTTCACTTACTTCGTATGCAGCGGTTTCAATCATGTTGATGGTCCCAGCTTGGCCACAAGCGAGGAGCTCCAAGTCCAAGTTCTTTGCGGTACGTTCTTGGTAGGTAGGGTTAAAGATAAGCGTGTTGGTATGACGTTCCCGACCAATTCGTACGGCACCGACCGGTCCTTGCCATGGAATTGGTGAGACAGAGAGCGCTAAGGATGCGCCAATAATACCCAGTACATCAGGATCCATTTCACCCATTGCAATAACTGTTACAACTATTTGTACCGAGTGACGCAATGATTGGTCAAATAAAGGGCGGATGGTGCGGTCAATCATTCGGGCTGATAAAACCGCTTCTTCACTCGGACGCCCCTCTCGGCGTTGAAACCGGCTCCCTAAAATAGCCCCAGCAGCGTAGAATTTTTCTTCAAACTCTACACTCAGGGGTAAGTAGTGAACGTTTGGGTCAGCGGTATCATTCATAACCGCAGTCACTAAGACGACCGTGTCGCCACAGTACAGCATCACCGAACCACCAGCCTGTTCGGTTAAGTCTGATAATTCTGCAGTCAGAGTCTGGCCAGCAAAATCAGTGGTAAAAGAGGTTTTTTCCATGAAATCAAATAGTGGTCATTATTGAGAGGCGACGGAGTGTTTCGTTAGTGTATTCAAGAATAAATTATTGAGCACCATTCTCTTTTTTAGCTTTGGTTGATTTGGCCGGTGACTTGGTTGTGTTGTGGCCTTTATTATTGGTACGTCGTTTGCGTGGGGGGCGGTAGCCAATTAAGTGTTCCCGTGGTTGTTCGTCGAGGTCAATAAAGTCATCGACTACTTCGCGTAAACGTGATGAGGCTGAGCGACCAAAGGTGATGGCTTCTACCTGACAACCCAATGATTTTAAATGCTCGACCAATGGAATAAAGTCACCGTCGCCGGTAGCTATCACAACGGCGTCAACTTTGTGAGCAATTTTGATTGCATCAATTGCCATACCAACGTCCCAATCAGCTTTTTTGGCACCACCGTAAAATATCTGTAAATCTTTTGTCTTGATTTCAATTCCAACTTTTTCGAGTGCTTCAAAAAAAGCTGATTCTTCTCCGCTCTCAGTGTTGACTACATAAGAAAGAGCTCGAACAAGACGCCGGTCGCCAAGAGCTGCATTTACTACAGCTTGAAAGTTAACTTTTGCTTTATATAGATTTTTAGCGCTGTGGTATAAATTTTGGGTATCAATAAAGATTGCGACCCGTTGTTCCGGATGTCGGATTATACTCATAAAATAAAATAGTTATATTAGTATGTAAAAATTTGGTATAGGTACCTTCTGTACTATAGCGCAGGAAGAAAAAAAGCTCCAGACGGAGCTTTTTCCTTATCGTTTCAAACCAAGTTCTTTGATAAGTTTGGTGTACGATGCTTCGTTCTTGCGCTTTAGGTAACGGAGGTGTTTGCGGCGATCAGCCACCATTTGTAGTAGTCCACGGCGAGAATGAAAATCTTTTTTGTGGGTACGTAGGTGGGTTGCCAGCGTTTCAATCTGACGGCTTAATAAAGCCACTTGTGCTTCAGGAGACCCAGTATCAGTATCGTGTCGACGGGATTTTTTGATAGCGTTTTCTTTCTTTCTTTTCGTT
>Ga0306869_1000375_pt1 | contig 21971 bp, 23 predicted proteins | sample AntRauTorckE6833_FD_190421 | JGI IMG/M metagenome (GOLD analysis project Ga0306869, IMG submission 190421) | Saline lake microbial communities from Rauer Islands, Antarctica - Metagenome Torckler E6 #833 (v2) (version 2) | ecosystem: Environmental > Aquatic > Non-marine Saline and Alkaline >... | reverse complement strand
TTAGAAATGTATGGTAAGTATAAGGCAAAGATTAAGTTTGATACCTATCAAAGACTGCAGTCAAATAAAGACAGTAAGTTAGTCTTAGTAACTGCAATTACACCTACTCCAGCAGGAGAAGGTAAAACAACCACTACAGTAGGTTTAGGACAGGCCTTAAACCAGAGGGATAAAAACGCAATGATAGCAATTAGAGAACCATCCTTAGGACCTACAATGGGTATTAAAGGTGGTGCAGCCGGTGGTGGTTACTCACAAGTAATCCCAATGGAGGATATCAACCTCCATTTTACAGGTGATATCCATGCGATAGGTATAGCACATAACCTACTTTCAGCAACAATCGATAACCATATCAAACAGGGAAATGAATTAAATATCGATCCAACTCAGATTAACTGGCCTAGAGTAGTAGATATGAACGATAGAGCCCTAAGAGATATTGTAGTAGGTCTAGGTGGTAGTGCAAATGGTGAACCAAGAGAAGATGGTTTTATCATCACTGTTGCCTCTGAGATCATGGCTATATTATGTCTTGCCAATGATCTTATGGAACTAAAAGATAAGATTGCAGATATAGTAATCGGTTACACAAGAGATGATGAACCGGTAACCTGTGGAGACTTAAATGTACAGGGAGCAATGACAGCACTACTTAAAGATGCCTTAAAACCTAACTTAGTTCAGACTCTAGAAAACACACCTGCCTTTATCCATGGAGGACCTTTTGCAAATATAGCTCATGGAGCTAACAGTGTAATGGCAACCAAGATGGCTATGAAGTTATCAGATATAACTATCACAGAGGCTGGATTTGGTGCAGACTTAGGTGCGGAGAAGTTCTTTAACATTAAGTCCCGTTATGCTAACTTACACCCAGATGCTACCGTATTAGTAGCTACAATCAGGGCCCTTAAGATGCATGGTGGAGTAGCAAAAGATAACTTAGAAGAAGAAAACTTAAAAGCCCTAGAAAAAGGTATGGAGAACCTAGAAAAACATGTAGAGAACATCAATAAGTTTAAAGTACCTCTAGTAGTAGCAATCAATAGATTCCCAACTGACACAGAGGCAGAATTAGAGTTAGTAAGAAAAAAATGTGAAGAGTTAGGAATTAGAGTTGCCTTATCAGAAGTATGGGCTAAAGGTGGAGAAGGTGGCTTGGAACTTGCAGATGAGATCATAGATATGCTAGATAATGAAGAAAGTAACTTTGAATTCCTTTATGATAAAGATTTATCCATCAAAGAGAAGATAGAAAAGATAGCAGTAGAGATTTATGGAGCAGATGGTGTAGACTATAGCTCTACAGCAGAGAAACAAATTGAAACATTTTCTAAACAGGGTTATGATAAGTTACCGATCTGTATGGCCAAGACCCAAAACTCTATTTCAGACAAACCGGAGTTAAAGGGTAGACCGAAAGACTTTACAGTATCAGTATCAAAGGTAACCTTATCAGCAGGAGCAGGCTTTTTAGTGCCATCAACAGGACCGGTACTTAAGATGCCTGGATTACCAAAGAGACCTTCAGCTGAAGATATTGACATAGATGAAAATGGAAAGATATCAGGACTGTTTTAAGTATTGTATTTTGATTACTATTTAAAAAATATTATGTTTAATAAAATAAAAAGAAAATAAGGTGATAGAGTAGGTTTCACGCGTTGAAGTGTCTAAAGATGGGACGTTGCTTTAGAACGAATGTTTTCATATAAACTGCGGTGTGAAACACGCGTCCGCTGTCAGCAAAGAGGTTTCTCTTTGGTGCAGATATCTGTCATCGCCAAAAGAGAGGTTATATAAATGAAAATAAACACTAGAAAATTAGTTTTTTTATCATTGTTAACTGCTTTAGGAATTGTTTTAACAAGATTTTTAAGTTTGAGACTTCCTTTATTTGGTGTTGAAGGGATAAGAATAGGAATTGGATCATTACCAATGATATTTGCTGGTATGGTCTTTGGACCTGTTGCTGGGGGTCTAGTAGGTGCAGTAACTGATGTTGTGGGTTTTTGGATTAGTCCAATGGGCGCTTATATGCCTCATTTTACATTCACAGCTTTTTTGACAGGTTTTATACCCGGTTTTTTAATAATTTATGTTTTTAAAAGCAAAAGAAATTTTAAAACATTATTGATTTCAATTGCCGTCGGACAGATTATAACATCCATTATTTTAGTTCCATATTTTATCCATATATTATTTGGAGTTCCTTTTAAACCGCTTTTGATACCAAGAATAATTGGACAACCAATTAGTATAGTTGTATATAGTTATTTAATTAAAATATTATTTAAAAACGAAATTTTAAATATATTAGATAATGGTTAAATAGCAAAGAGGCTACCTAATTGGGTAGCCTCAATTAATTTCTATTTATAATTTATTTGGTTTTCTTCCGATTCTTGCAAATAGTAGTTCTGTTTCTCCGTCTCTAAGAACTCTAATCAAGATTCTTTCATTAATACCTTTTTCATTTATTTTATTTACTACATCATTGGGATTTTCTATTTCAGCTTGATCAATTTCTTTAATAATATCATAAGTCTTTAGGCCAGCTTTATCTGCTGGACTATCTGGGTAAACGTCTAAAATAATTGCACCCTTATTACTATCCAAGTTAAAGTATTCTTGAATTTCCGGACTAATTTTACCTACAGATACTCCTAACCATGGTCGGATAATTTCACCTTTAGTTTTTAAATCATCGACTACATTTTTAACTTCATTAATTGGAATGGCAAAACCAATACCCTGTCCTTGAGTACTTACGGCAGTATTAATTCCGATTACTTCACCGTTTAAGTTTAATAATGGACCTCCACTATTTCCAGGATTTATTGCTGCATCTGTTTGAATGAGATTTTTATAAGTTCTCAGCTGTCCTCCAGAAGTAGGGATTTGAATTGGTCGCCCTAATGCACTTATAACACCAGTAGTTACAGTGTGTTCAAAGCCAAATGGATTTCCAATAGCTATTGCCCAATCTCCAGGTCTTATAATATCTGAATTTCCCAAAGGTATTGCTTCTAAGTTTTGATCAACATCTATTTTAATTACTGCCAAGTCTAGGTTGTAATCAGACCAAATAATTTCAGCTGGTACTGATTTTTCTAATCCATTGAGATTTACCTTTATTTCATCTGCTCCTTGAATTACATGTTGATTTGTTACTATAAATCCTTCTTCTGTTACAATAAAGCCACTACCATAACCTTCAATATTTTCAGGTAGGTCAGGCAATTGGTCACCGAAAAAATATCTAAAGAATGGATCTTCCAAGAGCGGGTTTTGCATTTGTTCAGAAGTTCTTTTAGTTGTTGTTGTTATTTTTACAACTCCAGAATCAACTTTAGCTGCAATGTCTGCAAAGAAGTTATTTTCAGTTATAAAAATTTTTTCTTTTTCTTCTTGAGCGGCTTCGTTTTGAGCATATATTGTAGGCGATAATAATGTTGTTAAAATAAAAAGCACTAAAAAGTAATTGAATATATTTTCTTTAAAGTTTATTCTTTGTAACAATTTCAACACTCCTTTCAAATCAAAATGATTTATTGCTTTACAGTTAAAATTATATTATAATTGTAATAAGAAGTCAAAGGGTGTGAATAGTTTATGAAGCTTGATATTGAAATGGTGAGGGATAATTTAGAAAATTCCTTAATTTCGGAGCTGAAATATTATGATTCAATTACTTCAACAAATGAATTAGCTTTAGATATAAAGGATAGTTTAGTTAAAGAATGCATGGTAATAATTGCTGGAGAACAAACTAAAGGTAGGGGTAGATTAAAAAGAAACTGGTTTTCACCTCAGTATCAAGGTCTCTGGATGAGTATAATTTTATTACCTGGTCAGAAATATAAAAACAAATTATCACTATTAACATTAATAGGAGCTTTATCTGTACATGAAGCAATAAAAAAAATGGGTATAAATTCTACTCTAAAATGGCCCAATGATATACTTTATGAAAGCAAAAAAGTATGTGGAGTACTTTCACAATTTAAGAGTGTTGGTGATAAAATAAATAGAGTTGTTGTTGGAATTGGAGTTAATGTTAATCAAAAAGAGTTTGATGATGAATTAAAGGGAAGTTCGGTTTCTTTAAGGATGATTAAAGACAAAAAGATTAATAAAGAGAAGCTTTTGATTGAAATTTTAAACAATTTTTCTATATATTATGGTTTATTTAAAAAACAACAGTTTAATAATATAATAAAGAAATGGAAAAATGAAATGGATATGCTTAATAAAAATATTACTATTAATTCTTTGGATGGTAAAAAACACAGAGGAAAAGTAATTGATATAACACAAAGTGGAGAATTAAAATTAAAATTAGACTCCGGTAAAAACAAAACTTTTATAGCAGGAGATGTGAGTATTGACAAGAAGTTTTTAAAATATTAATTCAATATAGGCAGGAATACTATGCTTAATCTTGAATTATATATTTGATGCTGAAAATGTTGGAAATAATATTTATTTTACCAACAAAATAATAACAAAATTTTAAAAGGGGGAAGTTGATTTGAAAAAATTAAGTTTATTTGTAATTCTTGCATTAACATTAACATTAGTTATGGGCTTTACAACAATAGGTATGGCTCAAGAATTTAAGGTAGGTATGGTTACTGACGTTGGTGGCTTGGGTGATGAATCTTTTAATGATTCAGCATGGAGAGGTTTACAAAGAGCTGCTGAAGACTTTGATGTAGAAATCAATGTTATTGAATCTAACACTATGACTGACTATACACCTAACCTTTCAAGTTTAGCTGAACAAGGTTATGACTTGGTATGGGGTGTTGGTTTCTTATTTACAGATGCAATGGGTGAAGTAGCTGCAATGTATCCAAATGTTAATTTTGGTATTATTGATGCTGTAGTCGAAGGTGACAATGTTGTTTCAATTACTTTTGATGAACACACCGGATCATTTTTAGCTGGTGTTGTTGCAGGTATGAGAACAGAAACTGATAAGGTTGGTTTTATCGGTGGTATGGAAATGCCTTTAATTAAGAAATTTGAAGCTGGTTTTCGTGCTGGTGTAAAAGCCGTCAATCCTAACGCAGAAGTATCTATAGCTTATACAGGTGCTTTTGATGATCCACAAGCTGGTAAAGAATTAGCATTTACCCAGTATGATCAAGGTGTAGATGTAATTTATCATGCTTCTGGTGCATGTGGTATTGGTGTAATCAAAGCTGCAAATGAAAGAGGATTATATGCTATAGGTGTTGACTCACCTCAAAACCATTTAGCTCCTTCTAATGTATTAACAAGTATGATTAAAATAGTAGATAACGCTGTATATAACGAGATCAAAAAACTTGTAGAAGGTAACTTTGAATCTGGTCTACAAGCATATGGTTTAGATGATGATGGTGTAGGAATCTACCGTCCACAAGCTGAGAATATGCTTTCACAAGAGATCCTAAACACAGTTGATGATTATAAGCAAAGAATTATTGATGGTGAAATAGAAGTACCAACTCATCCAGATCAACTATAAAAGTAGCAAAATAATATAGAATCTACAATACCCGGGTAAAACCGGGTATTTTTTATTGTAATATTATCTTAAATTATATATAATACTATTAAAATTGGTTAAGACAAGAGGTGTTTAAAATGATTTTAACCATCGATATAGGTAATTCAGATACAGTTTTAGGAATTTATAAAAATGATAAAATGTTAGATCATTGGCGTGTCTCAACAGATTATAAAAAAACTGTTGATGAATACGGTATTTTATTTAATAATCTTTTCTCTTTTGATGATGTTAAAATAGATCAGATTAAAGGTATAATTATTTCGAGTGTTGTACCTCAGGTTGTTAGAATATTAGAGAAGACCACTATTAGATATTTTGATTTAGAACCAATAGTTGTAGGACCGGGAATAAAGACTGGGATGAATATTAGAATGGAAGATCCAAGAGAAGTAGGAGCTGATCGAATTGTTAATGCAGTTGCTGGCTATCAAAAATTTGGTGGTCCATTAATTATTGTTGATTTTGGTACTGCAACAACTTTTTGTTACATATCCAAAACCGGTGATTATGAAGGTGGTGCCATTGCACCAGGTATTGGTGTTTCTACTGATTCTTTATTTAAACATGCTTCAAAATTACCAAGGGTTGAGTTAAAAAAACCAAACTTGGCAATAGGTAAAAACACAGTAAGTGGAACACAATCAGGTGTTTTTTATGGTTTTATAGGTCAAGTTGAAAAAATGATAAATAAGTTTAAAGATGAAATTGAGGGAAATCCTACTGTGATTGCAACAGGAGGGTATTCTGAACTATTGGGTAGTGAAATTGATCTGATTGACCATATTCAACCATTTTTAACGCTTGATGGGCTATATTATTTGGCAAAATTAAATGACATAAAACAGGATGATTAATAATGAAAATTAATAATAAAGAAATTAAACCACCTATTTTTGTAGCTCCAATGGCTGGAGTTACAGATTATCCATATAGACAGATTTTAAGAGAAATGGGTGCTAAGTTAATATATAGTGAAATGGTTTCTAGTAAAGGTTTAGTGTACGGAAGTAGAAAAACTGAAGAACTTTTGGACTACAAAATTAAAGATGATGGTTATATAAATATACAAATATTTGGAGAAGAAACTGAATTTATTGTTAAAGCATTGCAGATAGTTGAAAAAAAATTTAACCCAGATTTTATAGATTTAAATATGGGTTGTCCTGCTCCTAAAGTTGTAAAAACAGGTGCGGGTTCAGCACTTATGAAAAAACCAGAAAAAGTAAAAGAAATTTTAACTGAAATGGTTGAAATAGCAGATATTCCAATAACAGTAAAAATTAGATCTGGTTGGGATAAAAATAGCATTAATGCAGTTGAAATAGCAAAAATTGCAGAAAAAGCAGGAGCATCTCTAGTCGCAGTGCATGGTAGAACTAGAGAACAGTACTATTCTGGTAATGTAGATTATGAAATTATTAAAAAAGTAAAAAACGCTGTAAATATACCAGTTATTGGTAATGGGGACATATATGATATTAGTAGTGCTGAAAAGATGTTTGATAAGACTAACTGCGATGGAATTATGGTGGCAAGAGGAATTCAAGGAAACCCATGGCTTATTAAAAGATTGAAAAAATATTTTCAAAAATCAATAATTTTAGATAAACCAAATGTTGAGCAAAAAATTGATATGGCTATAAAACATCTAAAAACAGCAGTAGGTTATTATGGAGAAAAGGTTGCGGTACCTAAAATGAGAAAACATATCAGTTGGTATCTAAAAGGAATGAAAAATTCTAGTTATGTAAAAGACAAGATAAATAAAATGACTAATAAAAAAGAGATTATTGATACTTTAAATGAATATAAAAATATGTTGAATTAAAAACAAAAATATTTTTGTTTTTAATTATTTAACATTTAAGGATCATCAAGTTATTTTGATGGTCCTTTTTGCATTTATAATAGTAAAATGATAAAATATAAATGTGCACATAATTGTGCATAGAAAGAGGGGGGGTTATATGCAATTTTATAGAATAGGAAAAAAAGTAATCAATAGTAAGTATTTGGATAAAACAATATCTAAAATATTGAAATTAAGACAGTCTGGTTATTCCCAATCTAAAGTAGCTGAAGAATTAAATTTAGAAAGATCATTTATTTCAAGGTTGGAGAGCATTGGAGAAATAAGGCGAGGTAATAAGATTGCTTTGGTGGGATTCCCGGTTAAAAATAAAGAAGAGATAATAGAAATTGCAAAAAAACATGGTTTAGAATATATATTAGTTATGACAGAAAAAGAAAGATGGGATTTTATAAAAAAGAAATCAGGCCTTAAAATATTTAACAATGTTATAGAAATACTTGTGGAATTAAAAGAGTTTGATTTAACTATCTTTATAGGATCTGATATGAGATTAGATCTTGTTGATAAATTACTTGATGGTAAAGTTATTGGTCTTAATATAGGTGAATCGCCAATTAATGAAAACAAATATGTAGATCCAAAAGAAGTTGAAAGGATACTAGATTCCTTTTAGAAAATGGAGGGGTTAGATGAAAAAAGTAATAAGTATAAGTCTTGGATCTGATAAGAGAGATCATAAAGTTGAAACTGAATTTTTAGGTGAAAAAATTTCTATTGAAAGAAGAGGAACTAATGGTGATAAAAAACTAGCAAAAGAACTTTTTACTAAATTAGATGGTAAATACGATGCATTTGGTATGGGGGGGATTGATTTATCAATAAAAGTTGGTAATAAGCAATATGAATTTAAGGATGCAAAAAAACTGATAGAAAATGTAAAAAAGACCCCTGTTGTCGATGGATCAGGATTAAAAAATACTCTTGAGAGAATAGCTGTAAAATATATAGATGAGCAATTGAGTTTTGATTTGAGTACAAAAAAAGTTTTAATTACTTCTGCTATGGATAGATTTGGTATGGCAGAAGCCTTTTATGAAAGAGGAGCAGAAGTTGTTTGCGGTGATTTAATGTTCGGACTGGGGGTACCGCTTAGGATTAAATCCTTGAAAGTTTTAAAGGTGGTAGCCAGTGTAGTAGCTCCAATAGTTACTAAGCTCCCTTTTGAATTAGTATATCCAACTGGAGAGAAACAAGAGATTGAAAAAGATAGTAATGATAAATTTAAAAAATATTATGATGAAGCTGACATTATAGCAGGAGATTATCACTATATAAAAGCACATCTTCCTAAAAGAATAGATAACAAAATTATACTGACTAATACAACAACCGAAAGTGATATATCGATGTTGAGGGATAGAAAAGCAAAATCAATAATTACTACAACACCAAATTTGAATGGGAGAACCTTTGGAACTAATGTTATGGAAGCTGTTTTAGTAACAATGATTGAAAAAAAATCAGCTGATATTAATAAACAAGATTATATTGATTTATTAAAAAAATTAGATTTTAAACCTAACTATATTACTTTTGAGAATTGAAAGGGTGATTAATTTTGGATAAATTTGCATTTATTATACATCCCTTAAGTTTTGATGATTTTTATAGAAAATTTGGCTGGATGAAGAAACTGCCACAAGATTTTTTAAAAAAAGCAACAAAACACATTCCACCTTTTAAAGTCTCAGAAATTACGGGAATCAAATCAAAAACAGGTAAGGAAATCAAAGGATACTTCTATGGTTGCCCTTTAACATCAGATCAAATTATTAACTTAAAAGAAGAATTTGTTGTAAATAAAATTATTGAGACTGTTAAAAAAGCAGAAAAAAAAGGAGTGAATATTGTTGGATTAGGGTCTTTTACTTCTGTTGTGGGTGAAAAGGGAATAACTGTAGAAAAAAATTCGAAAACACCGATAACAACAGGTAATAGTTACACAGTGGCTACTGCTATAGAAGGTACAAAATTAGCTGCAAAAAAAATGGATTTAAAGTTAACTGATGAAACTGTTAGTGTTATAGGTGCTAATGGATCAATTGGGAAAACAGTAAGTAGGTTAGTTGCCAAAGATGTTACTAGATTACAATTAATCAGCCGCAATATGAATAAGTTAAAAAATCTTAAAAAAACAATTGAATCTGAAAATAAAGATATCGAAATTAGTTATACTGATAATATTAAAGATGGTTTAAAAAGATCTAAAATTATTATAACTGTTACTGGTGCTGTAGAATCATTAATTAAAGCAGAAGATTTATTAAGTGGTTCTGTAGTTTGTGATGTAGCAAGACCCAGGGATGTTGCTAAAGACGTTGGAAATAAAAGAGATGATATATTAGTGATTGAAGGTGGTATTGTTAAAATACCAGGTGATGTAAATTTCAATTTTAATTTTGGAGTTCCCGGACAAAACTCTTACGCATGTATGGCTGAGACAATGTTGTTAACACTGGAATCAAAGTTTGAAAGTTTTAGTTTGGGCCCTGATATTTATATATCCAAAGTTAAAGAAATTAATCGTTTAGCAAAAAAACATGGTTTTAAACTTGCAGGTTTAAGAAGTTTTGGGACTCTATTAGATGAAGAAAAGATCAAACAGATAAAAAATAATATAAGTTAAGTGAAACATATAGCAATATAAGCATTAATTCTGTTTTTTTAGAGGGATTTAACCTTTGAATGTTTAATAATATAAACAAGTCTAGTATATTTATTAATAAGCAAAGGGAGGTAACTTATGCGAAGAAAATTTTTCACATTCCTAATTGTTTTGGTAATTTGGATAATTTTTGCAGGAAGAGTAACTTTAGATGTACTAATTGTTGGTTCAATTGCTTCCCTTGTGACAACTTGGTTATATAGTGATTTATTATTTAGAAGTTCAAACCGTAAAAGAAAGTGGACATATTATATTAAAAAAGTTGTATATATTTTCTTATTTATTCCATTATTTTTCTATGAAGCTTTTGTTGCAGCTTTAAAGGTGTCAAAACATGTTTTTGAGCGGGAGCCTTCATTTTCCCCCGGAATAGTAAAGGTTAAAACTACTTTAACTAATATTACTGCCTTGACTATATTAGCAAACTTAATTACCCTTACACCAGGTACTTTAACATTAGATTTTGATATGAGAGAAAAGGCATTTTTTATACATTGGATTGATGTAAAAACTCTTGAAGAAGCTGAAACTAGAAAAGAAGTTATTGAAAGATTTGAAAAATGGTTAGAGGTGATATTCAAATGATTATTGCAATGGCAATAGTACTTATTTTATTAGCAATGGTAGCATCATATAGATTAATTGTAGGGCCTACAATTACTGATCGATTAATTGCAGCAGATGCAATTATTATTTTTATATCATTAGTAATTTTATTACTTGCATTATATATTAATATAGAGTTATTAATAGATATAGTTTTAGCATATGCAATACTATTATTTGTTGATGTATTGATTTTCGCAAAATACTTTGAATTTAAGGAGTTGTATAAATAATGGAAATCAGGATAATAATTTCATATGTTTTTATGTTGGCTGCTGTGATTTTTGCTTTAATTACTACCATCGGATTAATTAGATTTCCAGATGTTTATACAAGAATACATGCTGGAGCTGTTGTGTTGACTATAAGTGCTGTACTGTTATCAGTAGGAGTTGCAATTTATGTTTGGGAATTTTATTTAAGTATTAAAATATTGTTAGTAGGTTTAATCTTTTTAATTACTAACCCGCTAGCCACCCATGCAATAGCAAGAGCGTCTTATAGAAAAGAAATTGCTTGTCCTGAAGTAAGAAGTGTTGATGAGTATTCAGAATACTTAGGTAGGGATTAGATATGGTTATATTAAAATACTTATTATTAATTTTTTTAATAATGACAGCATTTTTGGCTATAAATTTCAAGGAAGTTTTAGTATCAATTATTTTCTTGTCAATATTTTCTATCATCCTTACTACTCTTTATCTAATTCACAATGCACCAGATGTAGCATTAGCTGAAGCTGTAATAGGGGCTGGATTAAATACTGCCATTTTCATGTCAGTAATTAGCCAGGTGAGAGAAGGTAAAAATAGCATATTTAGAGAGGATGATTAGATGTCAAGAACAAAACATGTTATTACAGTTATTGTACTTTCCCTTTTGGGAGTTACAATGTTAGTTGCTTTAAATAAGATACCTAATCAGTTTGAATATGCTAATAGTATTTCTCAGCATATAGTTAATAATGCAGTTAAGGAGACCGGTTCTTTAAACTTTGTAACTGCAATTCTTTATGATTATAGGGCTTATGATTCATTAGGCGAAAGTACTATAATATTTGGAGCAGTGAGTGGAATAGTTTTATTACTATCTAGAAAAACCTTACCTGTTTCATCTCATGGTCTTTCTTTTATAGTAAAGAGAACCTTTGGAATGTTAACTCCTTTCATATTTTTATTTAGTATATATATAATTACACATGGACATCTATCACCTGGTGGAGGTTTTCAAGGTGGTGTAATTTTAGGGGCAATCTCAATTATATTTAGTATAGTTTATGGTAGTGAGTTTGATTATAAAAGGTACACCCCTACGACTAAAACTTTATTAGAAACAGGAGGTGCCCTGCTTTTTATTGGATTAGGTTTTTTAGGAATTTTATTTGGTGGAAACTTTTTAATGAATATGAGATTCCTTAATATGGGAGAAGGTTCTTTAATTAGTGCAGGTAGTATTCCTTTTATTAATACTGTAATAGGATTTAAAATAGGTGCTGGACTAGCTATAATATTCTATAGTATGATTCAGAAAACTTTTAAAGAGGGGGTTGACCTGTGATAAATAATTTTGTTTTTGTAGCATTATTTCTATTAGGATTTTATGCTATTTTGGTAAAGAAAAATTTGATTAAAATGGTTATTGGTTTAAATATCATGGAAGGTGCTATATTTTATTGGTTTATAACATTAACTGATCGGGGAGGTACTATTCCTATAGTTAATAGTTCACAGGTTGTTACTAATTTAAATGATCCCATTCCTCAAGCATTGATTTTAACTGGAATAGTTATTGGTGCAAGTACTTCTTCATTTTTATTAACTTTAATTATTGAGTTAAATAAGTTTACAAGCAGTACTAATCCAGATCAGTTAGGGGGTATGATAGAAGATTGAATACTTCCTTGATTGTACTTATTATAATTCCATTAGCCACTGCATTTGCAATACCCTTTATAGATGTATTTAGTAATAAAGCAAGAAAATATTTGGTAGTACTTTCAACATTTGTTGAATTATTTGTACTTATTATTATTATTCTTAATAATTATAGATACATATTAAATGGAACTTTATTTTTAAAGTATTATATGGGAAATTGGATTCCTCCAATTGGAATAACATTAGGCATGGATATGCTTTCTTTGTTTTTTTCTACAATGATTACCTTTGCAATGGTCTTTATTGTAATTTATTCAATAGGATTTATCGGCCATCATGAGGGGAAATACTATGTTTTATTATTTTTAATTTGGTCTGCGATGCAGGGGATTATTTTAACCGGAGATATATTCAATATGGATGTATTTTTAGAATTACTATTAATTACATCTGCTCCTTTAGTCGCTTTTAAAAGGAACAAAGAAGGTACTGAGGCTGCTATTAAATATATGTTTTATGGAACTATAGGGGGTTTATTTGTTTTTATTGGTGTAGTTTTAGTGTATTATAATTTAGGCACTTTAAACTTTGCTGATATTTCTAGAAATTTTAATTCGTTATCATTTTTTATAAAAAAGATGATTTCAATATTTTTTTTATTGGGTATTTTTATCAAATTGGGTATTTTCCCTTTTCATTTTTGGTTGTCAAAAGCACATAGTGCATGTCCTAGTTCGGTAAGTGCTTTATTATCTGGAGTTATAGTTAAGGTTTATGTGTATGTCTTTATCAGATTATTTTGGAATGTAATTGGTTTTGAAGTTCTGATTGAAAATGGACTTGATAAAGTCATTTTAGTTGTTGCTTTAATTTCAAGTATTATAGGTCATATTATGGCTTTAAATGAAGATGATATCAAAAAGATGTTAGCCTATTCAACTGTAGCAAACCTTGGAATGATAATTGCTGTATTAACTTTAAATACTAAGTTAGCGATTATAGCTGCACTATTACATGTTTTTGGACATTTATTAATGAAAGTATCATTATTTACTACCACCGGTTATTTACTGCAGTTTACTCCCGGACATAAACTTGAAGACTTTAAGGGGGTAGCATATAAGAATAAATTGTTATTTGTTGGTTTTGTTGTAGCTGTTGGTGGAATGATTGGCTTACCTCCCATGATTGGTTTTAGTAGTAAATGGTTTATTTTGAAGGCTTTTATAAATCAGGACATTCATTGGGGATCAATTATAATAATAGTTGGTAGTATTATTGCTTTTGTCTATTATATTCGTTTTATAATATATGGTTTTAAAAAAACAAGTATCGGTACCCCTGACAAATTCCGTCTAATACTTTCTGTATTTTATAGAGAACGGGTGGTAACTGATATTGCAATATTTTTTGCTGTTGCTGTTATTATAGCTGGTATATTTTATAAGTTTGCTCTTATACCGATTAATGGAGCGGCAGAAATGTTACAGAATCCATATATTTATGTTGAAACAATATTGGGGGGTTAACAAAATATAGAGGGGGTTAATTAATTGGAGACAGTTCTAATTTTGTTAATTACAGTACCATTAGTTACAGCATTTTTAATCCCTTTAATGGATATATTATATAAAAGAGCAAGAAAGTATTTGGTCGTATTTTCTGCTTTTATAGAATTTTCTTTAAGCATTTATTTGTTTATTACTAATTATAATAAGATCATTAATGGAACTTTGTTTTTAGGATATAACCTTGGTGGTTGGATTCCTCCAATCGGAATAAATTTGGTAATGGATATGCTTTCTTTTTATTTTTCTAGTTTAGTTACATTTGCGGTTATGTTTTTAGTCATCTATTCAATAGGTTTTATTGGACATCACGAAGGTAAATACTATGTTTTATTATTTATTTTATGGGCTGCAATGCAGGGGATTGTTCTAACCGGTGATGTATTTAACTTTTATGTATTTTTAGAACTCATATTGATTACTTCGGCTCCTTTGATTGCTTTTAAAAGGAATACGGAGGGAACAAAGGCTGCTATTAAGTATATGTTTTATGGAATAATTGGTGGATTATTTATCTTTATAGGATTAATATTTATATATAGTAATTTAGGAACTTTAAACTTTGCGGAAATTGCAGTAAATTTTAATAGCTTATCTTTTGAAACTCAAAAGATTATTGCCTTGTTTTTTTTATTGGGTTTATTTATAAAACTGGGAATTTTTCCTTTTCACTTCTGGGTCGTAAGGGCTCAAAGTGTTGCTCCTAGTCCTGTAAGTGCGCTGTTATCAGGAATAGTTGAAAAAATATATATCTATTCTTTTTTAAGGATGTTTTGGTTTGTATTTGGGCATAATGTTTTACAAGAACTTAAAATTATTGGACTAATAATTTTTATAGCACTTTTATCAAGCATAGTTGGACATATATTGGCATTATATGAAGATGATATTAAAAGAATGTTAGCATACTCTACTATAGGTCATTTAGGAATAATTATTGCTGTATTAGTTGTTAATTCTAAATTGGCTATAATAGCAGGTTTGTTACATGTATTTGCACATATGTTGATGAAAATATCACTGTTTACAACCACTGGTTATATTTTGCAGTTTACGCCTTCTCACAAACTTATTGATAGCAGAGGAGTGGCTCATAACAATTTAACGATTTTTATGGGATTTATAGTAGCTGCAGGTGGTATGATGGGTTTACCACCTATGATTGGATTTTTCAGCAAAGTATTTATTATACAGTCTTTTATAGAAAGCGGAATGTTAATAAGTGGTTCAATGGTTGTATTAGGTAGTATTATAGCTTTAATATATTATTTCAGATATTTCATTTATGGCTTTAAAAAGATTACTTTAGGTTCTACAGAAGAATTTAGACTAATTTTATCTGTTCTTTATAGAGAAAGAGTGGTAACTGATATAGCGTTGTTTTTTGTAGCTGCTGTAGTGATATCAGGTTTGTTTTATAAATTAATATATTCTCCGATAAGTGGGGTTGCAGATTTAGTATTAAACCCAAATTTATATATAGAATTTATATTGGGAGGTTAGTATATTGCTTTCAACCTTTTTAAATCAATTTGTATTTAATAACTTTAATATATTATTTACAGTAACTGGTATTTTTATTACTTTTGTTGCTTTAATGTCTTCTAGAGATTATTCCTATGCTCACAAAGAACTGTTTTATTTATGTAATATTATATATATAATAAGCTTTGTTATGATAATTATGACTAATAACTGGATCATTTTTATAATAGGATGGGAATTAGTTACTGTTACCACATTTTTTATGCTGCTTTGGGGAAGCAATAAAATAGCAAGGGTATATTTAATAATACAGTTTATTGGAAGTAATTTCTTGCTTTATGTTGTACTGATGATTATAAATGCAGGATACACTACAATTGGACCGATTAATGAACTTAATCTTCAAATATTGTTAATATTAGGAGTAGGAGTTAAAAGTGCTATAATCGGGCTACATTTTTGGTTACCGATAGTACACTCTAGAGCGCCATCTCCTGTAAGTGCAATACTTTCTGGTTGGGTTGTTAAGCTAGGCTTTATAGTGATGTTAAAGACAATAACATCAGGAAATGAGTTTTTATTCTATGCTGGAATTGTGATGGTCATTTATGGTGGATTACAAGCAGTTTTAGCCACAGATTATAAAGTAATGCTAGCTTTTAGTACAATTAGTCAACTGGGTTTTATTGCAATTGGTATCGGTAGTGGAAATATATATGCTTATTGGGGAAGTGTTCTTCATATAATAGTTCATGGACTTGCAAAAACAAGTCTCTTTTTAAGTAGTGGTTACTGGATTAAAATCACAAAAAGTAGAACTATATATAATTTCAAAAATGCCTGGTTTAAAGATAGGAAAAACTCAATTTTAACTATAATTGGACTTTCTGTTTTAGCTGGGATGCCATTTTTAGCTGGATACAACAGTAAATATTTAATAAAATATGCAGCAGGGGATGAGATATTTTTAAAGTATGTCTTTCATATTTTAAGTATTATAACATATCTTTATGTATTTAGGTTTTTTAGATGGGCATTTTTTAATAATGATAAAGGTTTTAAAAAAACACATGATGAAATAAAAAGATCTAACTTTATTTTTTCTACTTTAACTCCAATCTTAATAATCTTTGGTATAACAGTTTTTAGTAATAGCTTGATAGGATTAGGTAATATTAACTTTCATATTTTAGATGGTCTATTAAAAAATAGCATATACATTGTTGTGTCTTTGTTGATTCTTGCAACCTTTAACTGGGTTCATGTTAAAGTAAAGCCTGTTCCTTCTTTAAACCTATTGTTAATTAATATTAAAAATTTCATGAATATTTCAAAAGGAGACTCTAAAGTAAATACCCTTGAAGTAGATATGGAAAATCAGATATATAATTCATTAATAAATACTTCTAAGGCAATAAACAATGTACTTCCAAAGAAACTACAAAGCCAACTTTTATTAATTCCAATTGCAATATTATTATTACTATTATTTATATAGAAAAAGTCTAAAGGCAACTAATCTTGACATTAAATAATAATTAACTTATAATAATTAATAATTGAAAATCTTTGAATTGATTAAAAAATGATTATCAATAAAAGAAAAATATATTAAAAGGGGTATTATATTATGTCTGAACAAGTTTTGTTAACAGAAAAAGGTTATGAAAAATTAGAAGATGAATTAGAAAAATTAACGACAGAAAAAAGAAGGGAAATTGCTAAAAGAATAAAAGTAGCTCGTGAATTTGGTGATATTAGTGAAAATTCCGAGTATGATGATGCCAAAAATGAACAAGCTTTTGTTGAAGGTAGAATCAAAGAAATTAAACATATAATAGATAATGCAAAGATAGTTAAAGATGATGAAATAAGTAATGACAAAGTAAATGTAGGTACTACTGTAAGGCTTCATAATTTAGATGAGGATGAGTTTGTAAACTATGAACTAGTAGGTACTGCAGAAGCTGATCCTTTAGAGCACAAGATATCTAATAAGTCGCCGATTGGAAAAGCTATTTTTGAAAAAACTGTTGGAGAAAAAATAAAGGTTGAAGTACCTAAAGGTAAAATGCATTATGAAATTATATCAATAAAAAAATCTACTGAATAAATAAGGAAGAGGGATAAAATGTCAGGAGAACAAGAAAACGATCTAAATAAATTAATGGAACAAAAAATAGAAAAATATAAAGACTTTAGAGAACGTGGAATTAAAAATTATGATGAAAAATTTGAAATTGATACTTTAGCCGAAGATATTATAAACAGTTTTGAAGACTATGAAGGTAAAACAGTAAGACTTTCAGGACGCATTATGGCTTTAAGAACACATGGTAAAGCTAGTTTTTCCGATATACAAGATATGTCAGGCAAAATGCAGTTATATGTAAAAGTGGATCTAATTGGTGAAGATAGATATGAATTATTTACAGAACTAGATATGGGAGATATTATAGGTATTGAAGGAGAAGTTTTTAAAACAAATAGAGGCCAGATTTCTGTAAAAGTTAAAGAATTTAAACTACTGACTAAATCTTTAAGACCTTTACCTGAAAAGTTCCATGGGTTAAAGGATAAAGAAATGAGATATCGCCAAAGATATTTAGACTTAATTATGAATCCAGAAGTTAAAGATACTTTTGTTGTTAGAAGTAAAATAATAAGGTCATTTAGAGATATATTAGATAAAAAAGACTTTTTAGAAGTTGAAACTCCAATGATGCATCCTATCCCTGGTGGAGCAAATGCTAAACCATTTGTTACACACCACAATGCATTGGATATGGAACTTTACTTAAGAATAGCACCAGAACTTTATCTTAAAAGATTAATTGTGGGTGGGTTTAATAGAGTATATGAAATTAATAGAAACTTCAGAAATGAAGGTATGTCATATAAACATAATCCAGAATTTACCACTTTAGAACTTTATCAAGCACAAGCAGATTACCATGACATGATGGATATTACTGAAGAATTAGTGGTAAAATCAGCTGAAAAAATTCTTGGGTCATCTAAAATTAGCTATCAAGAGGAAGATATTGATTTGAGTATTCCTTGGGAAAGAATTACAATGAAGGAATTAGTAAAAAACAAAACAGGATTTGACTATGATAGTTTAGAAACTAGTGAAGATGCTTATAAAAAAGCAAAGGAACTTAGAGTAAATATCGAAGATAAGAGTTTAAGTAAAGGTGAATTACTTTATGAAGTGTTTGAAGCTTTAGTAGAAGAAACTCTTACACAACCAACCTTTGTTATGGATTATCCAATTGAAGTTTCTCCATTAGCAAAAAATAAAGAAGATGAACCTGAATTTACTTATAGATTTGAAGCATTTATTAACGGTTGGGAAATAGCAAATGCGTTTAGTGAGTTAAATGATCCCTTTGAACAAGAAAGTAGATTTGAACATCAAGCAAAGCAAAGAGAAGCCGGTGATGAAGAAGCTCAAATGATGGATAAAGATTTTGTTAGAGCTTTAGAATACGGTATGCCTCCTACTGGTGGATTAGGAATTGGTATTGACAGATTAATAATGCTTTTAACTGATTCAAAATCTATTAGAGATGTTATTCTCTTTCCAACAATGAGACCTGAACAAGGACTATAAAAATAGTAAAGCCAAGGCTTAGAAGCCTTGGCTTTTTTTAATAATTAATACTCTTTAGGTAGAAAAATAATTTTCTTTTTAAATATTGCAATAATTATATAACAAACAATGAGTGATGGAATAATAAAACTAGCATTATATATTATTGAGTACATCCAAACATTAGCTCCTTCAGGTGCATATTGGGAAAAGAAAATTACACCTGAGAAAACATGAGTTACCAATCTTAAAACTCCCCCTAGTAATAAGGAAATAATTATATAGATATTAATTTTTTTATCCATATATTTATCAACTTGTTTTTTAAACACTCCAGAAAATCCTAATAACATGTAGGGTAAAGGATAGTCTAAAATTAATTGCATTGGATGAATGATAAAAGGATTAAAAGCAAGTTGTAGCATTCCATAGACTATTCCAGCCAACAAGCCTTCTTTTACACCCCATCTTAAAGCAATTACTAAAATAGGTAACATTTCTAAACTAATTGAACCACCCTGCGGCATTTTCCATAATGGAATAAAGTTAAAAATTACTGCTAATGCAACAGCGACCGAAATTTCTGTGATCGCCTTTAAACTAATTTTCATAAAAAAACCCTCCTAATAATAATTTATTGGAGGAACAATACTGAGTATATATTCCCTTCGCCTGCATTACCAGGATCAGGTTATTTGGGTCGATGTAATGATATAACATCCTCTCAGCTCTTTGCTCCCCAGTTTACAATATTACTTATTCAATCTAAAAACATAAAATCCTTTTTTTAAATTAAAATAGTAGAATTTTTTTGGAAAAAGTATTAAAATATAAATGAGGTGGGAAAAATAATGAATATATTAATAGCTCCTGATTCATTTAAAGGTTCCTTATCATCAGTTGAGGTTTGTAAATATATAAAAAGAGGTATAAATAATTTTGAAGATATACATAACATAAAGACTTTACCTTTAGCTGATGGTGGAGAAGGAACGGTAGAAGCACTTGTTAATGCAACTGGTGGTCAGATAATAAATAAAGAAGTAACTGGACCTCGGGGTAATAAGGTCAATGCACAGTTTGGAATTATTGATAATGAAAAAACAGCAGTTATTGAGATGGCATCTGCATCTGGACTACCTTTAGTTCCATTACATAAAAGAGATCCCTCTATAACTACAACATATGGGACAGGACAGTTAATAAAAAAAGCTTTAGATTATGAAATAGAAGAAATAATTATTGGAATAGGTGGTAGTGCTACAAATGATGCAGGAGTTGGAATGGCACAAGCTCTAGGTATCAAATTTTTAGATAAGAACAATGAAGAGATAGGATTTGGCGGTAAAAATCTGAAAAATATCCAAAAAATTGATAACAAAAGTATAGACCAAAGAATTAAAAAGGTAGATATAAAAGTTGCCTGTGATGTAAATAACCCTCTATATGGGCTTAATGGTGCAGCCTATGTTTATGCACCTCAAAAGGGTGCTGACCAAAATATGATTAAAATGCTGGATAAAAATTTAAGATATTTTAATAAAATAGTAAAAAAAGAACTTAATAAGGATTTGAATAAAATAAAAGGTGCTGGAGCTGCAGGAGGCTTAGGAGCAGGATTGGTTTCTTTTTTGGATGCTGAATTACATGACGGGATAGAGCTGATTTTAGATTTAGTTAATTTTGATTACTATGTAAAAGATGTTGATTTAGTAATAACTGGCGAAGGTATGCTTGATGGTCAATCAATTAATGGAAAAACACCAGTAGGTGTAGCAAGAAGAGCTAAAAAACATGGGAAACCTGTAATTGCTATCACAGGTTCCTTAGGCAAAGATGTGCAGAAAGTCATTGATGAAGGGATTGATAGTTACTTTAGTATTATAGATAAACCGGATTCCTTAAATTCAATAATGGAGAGGTCTAAAGATTTATTGATTAATACTAGTGAACAGATTATTAGGAGCCTAACTTTAATTAAAGAAGTGATTTAAATAAATAAAAAAACCTTGATATTAATTAACAAAATTAATTATAATTAAAATAGGAATACATAGAGGAGGGATTTAATTGGATAAAAATCTGGAAGTAAAAAGTTCAAGAGAATATGATATGGTTGATATTACTAATCAGGTTATTGACTTTATAAAAGATTCTGAAGTTACTGATGGTATATTAGTTATTAATGTGCTTCATACAACTGCTGCAGTTACAATTAATGAAAATGCAGATCCGGATGTAAAAAGAGATATTATTAAAGAATTAAACAAGTTGATACCAAAACACGATAATTACTTACATTTAGAAGGAAATGCTGATGCACATATAAAAACTACCCTTGTAGGTTCAAACGAAACAGTGATCATTAAAAATAGCAGATTAAAGCTAGGAAGTTGGCAGGGAATTTTCCTATGTGAATTCGATGGACCTAGAACAAGAACAGTTATTTTAAAAATAATTACAGATAATTAAAATTAGTCCTTGACATCTTGGGGGTTAGTTGATAAGATATAAAATGTCGCTGAGGGAAAAAGGCATAAAAAAAGAGCCGAAAAAAAGCCCTTGACAGCGGCCGTGAAAAGTGGTAATATAATTTCGCGGTAGAGAAATAGAACCTTGAAAAGTGAACAGCAGACCCTGACAGTTTTTTTGAAGTTTCAAGAAACAAATTTTAGTTATAGCTAGCGCAAGCTAGAGGATAACTTTTCATTATTAAATGGAGAGTTTGATCCTGGC
>Ga0306869_1000373_pt1 | contig 22001 bp, 37 predicted proteins | sample AntRauTorckE6833_FD_190421 | JGI IMG/M metagenome (GOLD analysis project Ga0306869, IMG submission 190421) | Saline lake microbial communities from Rauer Islands, Antarctica - Metagenome Torckler E6 #833 (v2) (version 2) | ecosystem: Environmental > Aquatic > Non-marine Saline and Alkaline >... | reverse complement strand
ACCGGATGGAGCAAGCGCAAAGGGAGCGATAATGGCTGAAGTTACAGAATTGATCACAAAATTTTCGTTCCAAGGATCCACCAAACCTCTCATAGACTATAACAACAGCCTCGGCAGAAGCATCAAGCTTCTCGGCGGGATGGGCGCAGCATTCGGCGCCGCCACCTTTGCGGTCGCTAAGTGGGCGTCTGGGGTTAGTCAGTCCCTTCAACCTCTGTTCGATCTCAGCGAACAGACAGGCGTGGCTGTCGCGTCAATTCAGGAGTTATCCTTCGTAGCAGAGCAGTCCGGGTCATCCGCCCAAGCGCTCGAATCATCCCTTAGCGGGCTAGGCGCAAAGATAGGCGAAGCAGCACAGAAGGGCAGTGAGGAATTTACCCGGCTCGGTATTAGCGTTCGCAATGCAAATGGAGACGTAAAAAGCACTGATACAATCCTTGGTGAATTGGGGAGCAGCTTTAAGCGGCTAGGCCTATCAATGAGTGAGCAACAAGGCTATGCCGAGGCGCTCGGTATTGATCCCAGCCTGATTTCCATGCTCAGCCAGACCAGCGCGGAGACAGAGAAGCTCAAGCAGCGCGCTCGTGACCTGGGTATCACGCTATCCCCAGAAGATATAAAAGGGCTGAAAGAATATAACGGATCCATCTCCGAGATGAATTCTGCAATGAGCGGACTTAAAAACCTAATTGCCGCTGCTATTGTGCCGGAGCTTGAAGACCTGGCTGAAGGATTCAGCAATTTGCTCGCCAAAAACAACGAGTGGATTGTTGATGGCGTGAAGGCAACCGTAGGGTTTGTCGTCGACTTGGTTGACGCGCTCAAAAGACTGGCGCCATTTATCTTGGCTGCTGGCGCGGCGTTTGCGATAGCGACAATCGGCACATCCGGCTTTGCAACAGCGCTTGGTTTTGTGCTTTCTCCTGCCGTGTTAATTGCCGCTGGGATTTTAGCTATCGCACTCGTTCTTGATGATCTGATCGTAGCTTTCCGAGGCGGCGATTCGGTTATTGCAAACTTCTTCGAGGAGTTCTTCGGATGGGATATACAGCCGCTGCTTAAGGATATTGTTGCGGTCTTTAAAGAGGTCGTCGGCGGGATACTGGGTGGCGCAAAAATCATATTCGATGCCTTAAAACCGATAGCGCCGTTGATTGCCGTTGTGGGTGCCGCGTTCGTTGCGGCTACTGTTGGCCCTGCTCTCTTTGCAGGAGCACTTGCCCTCATAACATCACCGATCACACTGATAATTGCTGGGGTGGCTGGCATATTATGGGCAGTCAATGACCTGTCGAAAGCGTTTAATGGCGGCGAGTCTGCAATCGCTGATTTCTTTCAGGAGTTTTTCGATTGGGATATTCTGCCGGTAATAACTGGCATAATTGACGGATTCAAAAAGTTGTTCGAGGATTTGAAAACTCTTGGCATGGGTTTCTTATCAGGATTTATGGATATATTCTCAGGAATTGGGGATATTCTGTCCGGTAATTTTGCGGAGGGTTTTGATAAAATTGGCGAAGGCTTCATGGAAATAATCGACTCGTGGGCCGAAGCATTTAGGAGTATTTTTGGGGGAGTGTTCGATTGGCTGAAGCAAAAGGTTCTGGATATCCTGCCGGACTGGGCCGTAAAACTTATCGGCGGAGCAGGCGATGCGGCGTCGGGCGCAGCGGATATAGCGGGTGACGTGGGCAACTGGGTCGGTGGGCTTTTCGGCGGCGAAGACATGATACCAAAGTCACAGGCCATGCAGCCGGGCGGCGCTGTGACGAACGTCGGTGGCGCATCGAGCAGAGTAGAGCAGACTGTCAATATGGAGATCCGCACGTCTGACCCAGAGAGAGCAGGAAAGGCGGCGGCCGACGGTCTACAGCGCCAGATGGATGACGCACGGACCCAAAGCAGACGCGGGGGAATGTAATGGCGCTAATCGGAGAGTTGACAGACTACGCAAAAAACACCGGCGGCATCCGCGACTACATAAACGGCCAGTTTGAGAACGACGGCAAGGACGGCGAAGAGGTCGGCATTGGCGGCTTTACGGCCTTTGCACAGATAAGCGAAAAATTCAAGCGCCGCGCATCCGTCCCGGTCACGTATCTTGAGAACGGCAGCCACGTCAATGACCACATCATTCGCGAGCCTATCACCCTCAGCATCGAGGGGAACGTCTCTGACCTTTTTGTGCTACCGAGTGAGCCAGTTGCGATATTGCAGGAACATCAAGCGCAGATCGGAAACATCACGCAGTATGCACCCGCCAGAACACAGGCGCAGCTAAGCAGAGTTTCAGGGCTGGTCAATGACTTCACGAGCGCAATGGATAAAGCTGATGCGCTAATCTCATCGGCACAGGGTGCGGCGAAATACCTCGGGAACCAAGATAAAGAAACGACACGCAATATCGAGAGTTTTCTTGCCGCAATGAAGGGATTGCAGGCATCTGACAAGAGAATAAAGATAAGCTCTTCTTTGGGGTCATTTGAAAATATGTATATCACCTCGCTGGAAGTTACTCGCGACAATCAAAACCGAGCAATTAACTTTACCCTCGAAGCGCAAGAGATCCGTTTTGCTCAGACTGTTTCTATGAAGACTAGCGCCGCTCAGAACGCAGCCATTGCCACGGCTGGGCCCGCTCAGAACGCAGCCATTGCCACGGCTGGGCAGACAGACGGGGAAACTGACAAAGGGACGCAGGAAGGTGAGGAAGTGGAAGAGAGCTTGTCTACCAATTTGGGGCAACTGTTTGGGTGGATTCCAGAATGAGACGAATACAGAACATAACAGATGAGCCTATCCAGCGGCACACGATCTTGTTTGAAAAGGCAGAGATCATCTTCACGCTGCGATTTTACCCGCGCACTCAAATATGGATGTTTGATGCGGCGTTTGGCGGTAAGCAGGTTTACGGCCTGAAGATGTCCCTCGGAGTATTGCACATGCTCAGCCAGAATCAACCCTTTGATTTTATCTGTATTGACCGCAGCGGAAACGGAATTGATCCGTTCCAGCGCCAGGATTTCAGCTCCGGGCGCTGTGATATTTACATGCTCGAAGCCGGGGAGATGGAACTGATCAGAGGAACAGAGGTGGCATTTTGACAACGCCAAGATTCAGCCGTAATTATGTTTTAGTCATTACCGTAGATGGTCGTAACGTGGTTATCAAACCGCCGATGCAGGTTGTCTTTGAAGTGACAAAATCTATTCGGGGTGGTCTGAACAAAATGAACATCCAGATCACCAACCTGGGCGAGAGCAAGCGTCTATCTCTGGTAAAAGATGCCGGGCAGCGCAAGGTGATGCCTATCGGCCTGTCAGTGGGTTATCAGGACCGCATCGAGCTAATATTCAAGGGCACCATTCACACCGGGAGCAACACCCGACAAGGCCCGGATATGGTAACGTCGCTCGAATGTCTTGACGGCGGGGAAGACTTTCTGCACAGCTTTACGGCTCGCACGGTCGAGGGTGGGCGCAGGGCGATAGATGCCGCGCTTGAAGATATGCCAAACACCGGAACCGGAAAAATAACAGATCGACCCGTACTCACCCGGCCCAAGGTTTTAGTCGGCAACAGCGCCCGTTTAATCGATGACACGGTTGGCCCAGGAGAGACGTGGTACATTGACAACGAGCAACTATATGTCATCAAGGATAATGAGGTTACGAGCGGGCTAAAGCCGGTTGTAAGCGCCGCCACCGGGCTTATCAGCACACCGACCCGAGACAGCAAACTGGTGACTTTTGAAACGCTGATGAACCCCACCGTGAAAATCGGAGGGCTTGCGAGCCTCAAGAGCGCCACAGCTCCGCACCTTGACGGAATATATCGCATTGAGACAATCGCATACAGCGGTGATAACTACGGAGACGCATGGACGCAGACATGCACGGGGACGCTTGCAGCTGGGGCGAAAACGCTATGAATGAAAAACGCCAGCTAATCGACATCCTTAATTCCGCAATCGGAGAGGCGCTGTCTAATCTCCACACGGCGACCATTGCCAAAGTCACAGGGGTGCAGGCTAAGACGATCAGCGTGCAGCCGGTAATTAATCGGGTAGTAGATGGTAAGTCTATCCCTTTGCCTGAATTCACAAAAGTGCCGCCTCTTTTTATGCAGGGCGGCGGGAGTTATACCGCGCACCCGATTGCAGTTGGAGACTACTGCCTTTTGATACTCACGGAGCGGTGCTTTGATAGATGGTATTCAGGGTTAGACTTTCAAGACCCCGCTGAGTTTAGGATGCATGATTATAGCGACGGCTTTGCCATTGTCGGCATCAATCCCAAAGCCGGGGCGCTTACCATTCCAAGCGTTATACAGCACACCGGCGACACGAATCAGGACGGGGATTATACCCACCAGGGCGACACTACGCAGATTGGCAATTTAACCATCACTGGCGATATACAGGTTAACGGCAACATAACATGCACGGGAAAACTCACGGCGGCATCAGCTACAATCGGCGGTATTGACTTCGGCAGTCACACCCACCCAGGCGACAGCGGCGGGACTACAGGAGGGCCACAATAATGAGAGTTTCAGGGCTTGATAAAAACTTCGACTGGCGATTCGGCAAGGGCCGCGCCGTATACAAACGTAACGCTGATGCTATCGCTCAGAATATCTTCACGCGGCTTCGGTCGTTTTTGGGTGACTGGTATCTTGACACTGAGGTCGGTATTGATTGGCTTAACCTCCTCGGCAATCTCGGCACAGAAAAGCGGATAATGCGTGCGATTGAATCCACCGTAATGCAGACTGAGGGGGTGCTGTCTATCCAGGAGCTTAAAATCATTGGACGGGACAGCGGTCGAGGTGTTAAAATCCGAATCAGATATACAGACGTGTTCGGCCCGTCTAGTCCTCAGACATTGGAGCTTCCAGCATGACACTGCCAAAATTCACACCTGACGGAATACAAGTTCAAACGTTTCAGGAAATTTATGATGAGCTGGCGGCTGGTTATCGAGCGATTTATGGCGAGGATATTAACCTTGACCCGAATAGCCCGGACGGGCAGCGGGTAGCTATTTTAACGCAGCTTGTCCTAGATGCTCAATCCTTCGGCGCACTCGAATACAACCAGCGCGATCCTGATTTCGCACTCGGGCAATCGCTCAACAGCATTATTAAACTATCCGGCATATCCCGCAGGCCCGCTACTCGCTCGCAAGTTGACGTTGACGTGACGACTGATAGACCGCTTACCCTTCCATTAGATTTCGCAGTCGAAGATGATTTAGGGCAGTCGTGGACCACGCTAAACGCTATTTCTATTCTAGCAGGCGGAACCACCGTGACACTTTTCGCGGAGAACTTCGGGGCGGTTGAAGCTGACCCGGCCACCGTGGTTAATCCGGTGACAGTGGTTATCGGGGTGCTGTCTGTCACGAATACTGATCCTGCTGTAGTTGGTATTGATGAGGAAACGGATCAGGAGCTGCGCGTTCGCCGAAATAGATCACTCGAAACCCCGCAATCATCCAGCACTGGAAGAATGTTCACGGCCTTGGCAAGCCTGCCCAACGTCACTGATGTGGCTGTTTACGAAAATGACACGGATATTACAGACGCGGACGGCATCCCGGCGCACAGCTTGTGGGTAGTGGTCGAGGGCGGCGCGGTATCTGATATTGTTGAGTCGATGGTGAAAAACAAAACCGGGGGCAAGGGGATGGTCGGCTCTGTCACTGGTATATTTAACGAATCCGTACTCCGGCCGGACGGGTCCACGTTTGTCATTGTGCATGACATGACATTTGACAGACCAGTTTTTGTGCCGGTATTGGTGCGACTGACCGCAACCCGAAAGGATGCAGCTGACCCTGTTGATAAAGCACTTATCGCGCAGGAAATAGCGAAACGGGTTTTTGTTATCGGAGAAAATCTGCTGGCAAACGACCTCTACCGGCTGGCGTTTAACGCCGGTGATAATTTTGTACCAACGGTCCTTGAGGTCAGCATAGACGCGGGAGCATCGTGGACAGATGGAAGCGTCCTATCTGCTCCAAACGAGAAGTTTACGCTTGACGACGCAGACGTTACCGTGACGGAGATTATCTAGTGAGCTTTGAGTCTGAATACGTCAACCTCCTGATAAAACAATATTGGGAGAAGCCAAAGGCAGCCGCCGAGATTGAAATGAAGGCAGCATTATGGCGCAGGACGTTTGAGTGGATTGACTCATTCAGCGATGAGTTCGATCTTGATAACGCCACCGGCGCGCGGCTTGATATCATCGGGCGCATTGTTGGCATAAAACGAACGGTTCCGTTTGTAGTGCCGAAAATCGCTTTTGGCTTTGATGAGAATCCAAACGCGCGCGGCTTTGATGATCTTTTTTTTCCGCTGGCAGACCGCGCACCGTTTCAGGATAAGTTTGAACGGGCCTATACTAGTTTGCAGCTTGACGATACAGCCTACCGTTTCTTTATTCGCGCCCGTATTGCCAAAAACGTCGGCGGTCCATACCTTGTAGACGAACAAGGCCTAGCGATTCAGACGGCAATTAACACCCTGTTTGATGGTCTGGCTTACGTCCTCGACAAAAAAGATATGACGCTGACGCTTTACGTGTCGCCACGGTTTAATCTTGACAATCTGCGAGCAATAATTAGACTTGACTTGTTGCCGAAACCGCAAGGAGTGAGGTATGGTGTTGTTATCCAAGCGGGGCCAGGTGAGACGTTCGGCTTTTCAGACAACGTAGACTCTTTACCATTCGCGGATAAATTTGACTTAACAAACCAGCCTGGAGGCAGGCTAGCAAACAAGGTGGTGATCTAATGGCAAAAATTGATAGATACAGCGGAAACATGGAAGCGTTTGCTGCAGATGCGCTGAGTACTGAGCGCACAATTTTTGGAGATACTGCGCAGTCCGACACGCTTGACGCCAACATTACGGCAGACTTTCTGCGCGGCTGGGGGGTTGTCGGCGTAAACGAAAACCCGGCCAAACAGGATTTTAACGGCCTTGCGTTTACGCTCGGTCAGCTGATTGCGTATTTGCATCAGAGGGGAATTGCCGAATGGAATACGAATCAGGAGTATTACGAGGGCTCAGTGGTCACTACTCTGGCCGGGATTTACCGGTTGAATTCTGGCGGTGACGGAAGTTCTGACCCCGATACTGACGGCGGTGTGAATTGGGAGCTTGCACCTACGCGGGCGGAAGTAGACGCCAAGGCCGCTATCTCCGGGCAGGCGTTTTCAGGCAACATATCAGCTCCCAATCTAAGCGGAACGAATACGGGCGATCAAACTAAAGCAGATATCGATGCCCTTAATATTGATGCAGGAACACTGGATGGTTTAGATAGCTCTGATTTTATAAAGACATTTGCGGGAGGTAATGTAAGTGTTACCGAGATAGGTAAATATCTTGACTTCCATGACATAGGTTCAGATGCTGATTATGATGCTAGAATTTCTGTATCTTCTACCGGAAACCTTACCTCTTCAGCTTCATTTACAGCCCCTAACCTAAGCGGGACGAATACGGGGGATCAAGATTTAAGCGGCAAAGCCAGCCTGCAATCTGCTAATATAACCGTAACTGTCGGCACCGGCGGAGACTATCCGACAATCAACGCGGCTCTTGAGTATCTGAGCAAGCTACAGCCGCTCTACGACAGTGCAGGCATCACAGCAACGATCAACCTGCTGGCCGGATTCACAATGGCGGAGCAGGTGCTGGTTCGAGGGCTTAATCTTGGCTGGATCACGATTACGGGCGCGGATGCTGAAACCACAATTACCCATACCGCACTGACCACTGATTTTACTACAGCGGATTATGGGTTTGGTTCTTATCCCGCTTTTGGTGTCTCCAAGGGCGGCGTTCTCCCCCGGATTGGTCAGTTGTTTCGGTTTAATGTCGCGAACGTAGGCGGCAATAAGCACGGTATCATGTCTGTAGGCGCTGGAAGCTCGGCGGACATTATTGCTGGAGGAGGAGTAAATGATGCCGGAACCAATGGCATCTACGCGGCCAACGGCTCAACCATCAATGCATACGCAGCCAACGCCTCAGGTGCCGGATCCAATGGCATCCACGCGCTCAATGGCTCAACCATCAATGCGGATGGAGCAAACGCCTCAGGTGCCGGAACCAATGGCATCTACGCGTACAACGGCTCAACCATCAGTGCGGAAGGAGCAAACCCCTCCAGTGCCGGAGCCTATGGCATCTCCGCGTCCAGAGGCTCAACCATCAATGCAACCACAGCAGACGCCTCAGGTGCCGGAACCAATGGCATCTACGCGTCCAATGGCTCAACCATCAATGCGGATGGAGCAAACGCCTCCGATGCCGGAACCGGTGGCTTCGTCGCGTACAAAGGCTCAACCATCAATGCAACCACAGCAGACGCCTCAGGTGCCGGAACCTATGGCATCTACGCGCTCAATGGCTCAACCATCAATGCATACTTAACACCGGGCACACTATCTCAGGCAATAAATACCGTCACCAACAATGGTATAATATTCCAATAAGGATAAAAGAATGAAATTATTAACAGTTATTAAAAACGGAAAATTCACTGGCACGCAATACGAGCAGGACAGCGATGCCATCCGCGCTCACCACGCCTCGCAGGGCGAAACGCTGTATTATCCTGGCAGCGTTAAGGGGAAGGCTCTGGCTATCCTGGATACATCGCGCGCGGTCGGTGGTTCTAATGGATAAATACAGCCACTGGTTCGCTAAAATATTACTGCTCTTCACCTTGCTGTTCCAGTTTGGATGCACCGCACAACTGCCAGCCATATCAACCGGACTGCTTCTTGCTGACTACAAGCAGACTCTGTATATAGCGGAGCATCCCGACACATTTCACGAGGTCAACCCCATACTTGGCAGGCACCCTAGCGAGAATGCCGTGTCGCTTTACTTCGGGACTGTCATAGTCGGGAACCTGCTACTTTGTGAGGCATTGCCGGATAAATACATTCCGTGGGTTCAGGTACCGCTGATAATTGTGGAAGCGGTTGTCGTCCGGCATAACATGAGCATCGGGGTAAAGTTTTAAACCAATAACCGGAGTCCAACACATGACTGAACCCTGCACACAAGAAGAAAACATTATTCGGATAGGCCGTAAGGTGGATGACATCCATGATATGGTGGTAGATATTCGGCTTCAGAACCAGCGGATCGAAACGCTCGAGGCCATAAAAAATGACCACGAATGGCGGATCCGGAAGATCGAAAAAACGCCCATCCGTGTTGTCTGGGGCGCGGCTGGGCTAAGTGGAACGGTTATAGCGGCTTGGGTGACACGCGCGCTGTGGGGTTGATATGAGTTTAGTTGACAAACAAGACAAATTTGCAGGAATGGTCAGCCTCTTAGTTGAGTACATGCGCTTTAAAGGCTATCAGGTGACGTATGGCGACGCTTATCGTGACGATAGGGTAACGTATGGCCATCCGAGGTCAACGCACCGTTCACGGCTTGCAGTCGATTTAAACCTGTTTAAGGACGGTGTATATCTTGCAGACGGTGACGACCATAATCACTTTCACGATTTGTGGGATCTGATCGGCGGTGCAGAGCGGATCGACAAAGACTTGAATCATTACTCACTTTCTCATGGAGGTTTAAGATAATGGCAGGCTTCTTTCAACCTCAATGGAAGGGCCACGGACACCTTGATAATTATTACTGGCTCGGTGGCATAGGGGGCCGGTACTAATTGAAACTCTAACCGTTTAAGGAGATCAACCATGAAGATTTTTATCGCACTACTCGTTGCAGTAATTCTCACCGCTTGTACACCAAAACCTTTTACACCACCGCCTGAATGTGTCGGTGTCTCGTCTTTTATCCTTGAGCACTCACAGGACCCTGCGGCTCTGGACAAAGGTCTCCTGCTGATCAACATGATTGCGTTGGATAAGGTCAAAGGTTACACAGTTGATGACGCTGAAGTGGTACTCGACCAGATTGACGACATGCTTGTGGCAGCAGAAACCACCTACGCAGAGCTCGTCTTGTATGTTATAGCAAAAGCAAAGATCGCAAACCACCTCGCTGGTTCTGTTGTCTTTATCCTCGGACCTGACCTTCAGGGCCTCTCAAGCCCACTGCCTATCAACAAATGTGATGTGGCTTTGGTCCGGGCTCACTTGGCTAAGCAGCGTATGCTTCTGTCGTTATATGCTGACGAGGAGTAACCGGGGTTTATGAAAGATGTAATAGAAGACCCTAACAGTTCTGATCTTATCAGTTTTGCAGAGCTGGAGTTTCGGACAGTAAGAGGCAAACCGTTATGGAGAGCACTCACAAAATCTTGGCGACTGATCATGATGGACGGATCCATTGACACGATACCGGTCGATGACGAGTGGGACGGATCCTCTGTGCCGTGGTTTCTTCAAGGGATTTTTCCGCGATGGCGACACCCTATAGCTAACCGTGAGCATGACTGGCGCAGCAAGTTGGCAAAAAACAAAGAGGAGCGCAAATTTGCTGACGAGATGTTTGAAGTCCGAGTCGGCGTAACAAGCTGGTGGATAACAAAAAAAGTTGGCTGGCTTGGCGTCCGTCTCGGGGCATTTCTCGGCATAGGGGTGCAATACCCGCACTGGAAAAACAAGATCGGCTTTAAATCAACATATTCTGGCTATTAAATTGTGCAGTACAGTTCCCAAGCAACCCAGACAATGACGGCAAAATACAGCGACCAGCAGATAAATATTTTCATTTTATTCTCCCTTGCGGATAGCGTCTTGGAGCTCCACTATCGTTATGACGTGGTTATCATCGGCACCATCTGCGAAGTGACCGATAAGTTCGGCATCTACTTCTTTCTGGTGAGCGATAGCAGCATCCCAGATCGACCTAGAATCATACTTCGCCTGCTGACTGTTTATGTACCTATTAAATGCTTCACTCATGTCAACAATCCCCTTCGCACGGGGCCGCACCACACAGGCTACACGTCTCGCATGAGCCCCAGGAACTGGTTTCTCACACTTCATACATGGCTCTTGTACTTCTAATATCTTTCCAAGTATTCCCTCGCGGATCGTAAGCGTCTTGGATAGGCACAAGCCACGCTTGGTGGTCATGGATTGTTTCTTTCAGCCTCTCTACCTCTCGCATCTGGTCACAACAGACTCGTTGCTGACTGTCTCTATCCTCAGTCATTTTGGCAAGCTCTTGGGTCAGGCTGTCGATTTCTTTGCGCTGTAACTCTAAAACGTTTTCAATACTCATCACTCACCTCCATAGCGTCAACGGCATCGTGGTAAGATAACAACTCTGCCCTGCGCTCTAACTTCCCACATGAATGTGTATCCTCACACTCGCATAAATCCTCATGTAGCCAAAACTCCATCCATTTTGCTATTACCTTAGCCGCATCCAGCACCGCTTGCATGGCTGCTACCTTCTGCTCAGCTGCTTGAAGTTTGTTTTTAAGCAGGATGATTTCCAAGGCACCTGTGGATTCTTTTATCTCGGCTTCTTCGGCACGATCAAAGCTGTTTGCGAATTTTACAGTCATTTTACCTAACGCAACACCCAAGTTTTGTTTACTATTACGCAATTTCTCTATCTCCGCATCCTTCTCTGCGAGGAGAGTATGAGACGCAAATTCTCCCGCTTCCCAAAAAGAGCTAGCAATAGTTGTGATCAGTTCAGACATGGTTGCGGTTGTGAAATGAGAGTCTCTACCTTCAGCTAGCTTTAGAAACCATTTTAACTTTGCTTCAAATCGAGTCATCACTTCATCTCCTTGGGTTAGTCAACTGCTCTCGCAGTAGCAATATTCCTTCTTTGAGTTTGGATATCTCCATATCTTTTTCTACTATCTTCTGCTCGGCTGCCTTTAATTTGTCGGAAGACTCTTCCATTATCTTACAATCTAAGGCGATTACACCTGTTAATCTCTCTATCTCCGCATCCTTCTCTTTGAGAAGTTCTTCAGCCTCCCAGACTTCGGCCTCCAAATCACAGTATGTAATTTTATGTTCTTCGTTGAATCGCTGGAAATTTTCGTAGTCTCCTGTAAATCTTTTATCCATTACTCCACCTCCTTAATCGCTGAGTGACCATTTGTTAAGTAAAATTCAAGAACTTTTTCAAAATTTACCACCTTCTGCTCGGCTGCATTCAACAGTGAAACAGGAACGACACCGCATCGCATAATTGCTTTGTAGTCTTCCTTCAGTTCGGCTATCTCCTCATCCTTCTCTTTGAGGAGAGCCTCATTGGCACGTTCACCGGCTTGGTAGGCGTCTTCACATAAGTCGATAAGCTGCACATCGTCATCGCATAGGTGTTCGTTTTTCCACTCTTCGAATGTCATACTTTCCTCCTCCTGCCTCGTATCAGGCAGCGCCAGTATATTTTTATGATCCTCGTTACCTTCATGTCTCCCCTCAATTAATGCCGATAATCAGCTCGTAGAGTACCCACCCAAGTATGGCAAAATAACCACACCAGAATATGAAAAATGTCCAGTTAAAACTCTTCATCATTTACCTCCCATAATGTAAAATAAGTAATACCAATAATTATATCTCCTGATCTCCTCTTCAGTCATGACTCGCCTCCGTCGCACCCTTTATACGATGCTTGCCGTATAGATTGAGAGTGCCTGCGTAGTTGTTGAGAGCGTAGCACTTGCTGCACAAGCCGCGTCCGTTATCTTTCCAAGCGTCCACTGCTGGGCTTCGCCACGCACGAACATCTCTTTGCTGCCAATCATTACCGGAATCATAATTTATCTCCTGTTAGTTGTTAATCGTACTCAGGTTTCCAAGGTCCCCCGTCAATGTCAAAGACCTCCGCATCACAGCAGTGGCTTTCCCAAGTCTCGCAGGAACCAAAAGAGTTAATTTCAATCATACCCTGGGGAATGCAATTATCGTTGCATTCTGAGCATATAGCGTCGGCTTCGTTTTCCAGGTATTTTTTTTTCATTTCTTGCCCCTGTTTGGCGTTACGACTAGCACATTATCCCCCTAGCCGGTTATTAAGCCTGGCGGTTAGGTTAGCGATGGTGTCCTGTTTCTCCAGTAGCAGTTCGTCAAGCCGGGCGATCTTCTCTTCGAGCTCTGCGACTACCGATTCAGAATAGTCCTTCATTTCAAGCATAACCTCTTCGCCGTTGCCGACGTAGTTTTCAAGTGTTTCAGTAAAATTAATCATATCGCGTTGCCTCCCATCCATACCAGTGCGCCAATAATTACGGTTAGAATTAGCCAGCCGATTATGTCCTTTGTTCTGTCTTTCATGTCATCCTCCGTCTTTAAATATTCCTGCTTCTGGTTTTCAGAATAGCACCTCCAAAAAGTATGTCAAGATAATAATAATGCTTGACTTAATTCTAGCACAGTATAAGATAGAAAAAACTCAAGGAGGCACAACATGAAGAACAAGTTTACAGTGGATATGGTTAAGCCGTTACGGGAAAGTCTTGATTTAACTCAGGACGAATTCGCGGCAGAGATTGGATGCGGATCTCGATCCGTGTCTAAGTGGGAGACAGGGAAGATAACCAAGATACAAGGGGGCTATCGCAAGGCAATGATCTTGTTGCAGAAGTACCAGGCCAGCAAGAAGGTGGCGACATGAAAAAAGAAATGACGGACGCTGAATTTTTGTGGCTCAAAGTCGACATCGTTAAAGCTCAGGAAGAACTCAAGCGGCAAACCGGCAAAACTTACCAACCATTTTAAAGGAGGCGACATGACAGAAAAAAAGGAAATACATGAGGCAGAAGAGGTCGAGGATAAGTCACACAAGGAGCGCTTTGATATGGTGGAGGTCGAGGCCAAGGCGGTAGACATAACGCCCATGAGCCTTATCCAGCAAGCACAGCAAGGGAATGCCAGTATTGAGCAGATGCAGCAGCTCTTTGACTTGCAGTTGAGGTGGGAGGAGAACGAAGCGAAGAAGGCTTATCACCAAGCCGTTGCCAAGTTCAAGTCTGAGGCGATCACCATCCTGAAGGACAAGCACGTATCTTTCCCGACGTCAAAAGGCAAAACCGAATACGACCATGCGCGTCTCGGAACCATCGTCAAGACAGTTGTTCCGTATCTGTCTAAACACGGGTTATCTCATCGGTGGGATTTCGACCAGCCAAACGGTCAGGTGCAAGTGACCTGTATCTTGTCGCACGAGCTAGGGCACTCACAAAAAACTACACTCATGGCCGCCAAGGATGATTCAGGAGGCAAGAACAGCATTCAGGCCATATCAAGCGCCGTGTCGTACCTGGAGCGGTACACTTTCCTTGGCATTACAGGTCTAGCCGCAGAAGATCAGGATGACGATGGCCGGGGCACGGACGAAACACCCGTTATCACCGAAAGCCAACTCGCCGACCTTGAAGGTCTTATCTTGGATGTGAAAGTAGACGTGCCAAAGCTGATTACATACCTCAACAACGTTAAAAAGATGAGCATTGAGGCTTTGGAAGATTTACCGGCAGAGCATTACAATTTTACGTGTCAGGCTATCGAAACCAAGAGGGGTAAAGAATGAAACACGGAACTATTTACACGGACGTTATCCAGGGCGAGCCGGAATGGTTTGATTGCAAGCGCGGGAAAATCGGGGCCACAAGTCTAACTGATATTATGTCCAAAGGGCGCAGCGGCGGTCAGAGTGCGGGTAGCAAAAACCTCATGGCAAAATTGGCCGTTGAGCGACTGACCGGATTGACTGCAGAAACCTACAGCAACGGGGCCATGCAATGGGGTACGGACAACGAACCTCTTGCTCGGGCTGCCTACGGATTCATCAATGACGTTCAGGTGGTGCAGGTCGGTTTTGTCGATCATCCGTTTATAGATCATGCTGGCATGTCTCCTGATGGATTGTGCGGCGAGGAGGGACTGGTCGAGATAAAGTGTCCGAACACAGCAACGCATATTGAGTATCTCCGCGCCAAGGCTGTGCCGTCTGAATATGTAAAACAGGTGCAGTGGCAAATGGCATGTTCCGGCAGATTGTGGTGCGATTTTATGAGCTTTGACCCTCGTATGCCGCAGCGACTGCAATCATTTATTGTGCGAGTGTGGCGTGACGAGGCTTTAATCGATGTAATGCAGACGGCGGCTAATATGTTTTTAATTGAGGTTGCTAATTTAGTGAAAGAACTTGAGGAGATGGAACTATGAAAACTTTTGACTTGGCAAAAATTGAATCAATGAGGGCCGTTGACATTTACACCAAGGGCGGTGTTGAGCCGATCATGGAAGCAATCACGGCAGAGGTCAGGAACTTCAAGCCGGACACGTCAACCGACAAGGGGCGTAAAGAGATTGCGTCCCTCTCCGGTAAAGTGTCCAAAGCGAAAGCCGCGATGGAACGCGCAGCCGATACGCTGACCGAAGAGGCAAAGGCACTGGTCAAGTCAGTCAACACGGTCAAAAAAGATATTTCGGAGCGTTGTGCTGCACTCCGCGACGAAGCCCGTCAACCTCTCAGTGAGTACGAAGCCGAGCAGGAACGGATCAAGGAGCTGGAAAATATTGCGGCTAAAAAGATCCTGGATGAGGCCGAAGCCCATTATCTCAACGGCATCTATGACCAGGCCCGTGATCAAGAAAAACGGCAGGCAGAGCTGGAACGCAAAGAACAGGAAATGGCGGCGAGGGAAGCAGCAATCGAAGCCGAGAAACAGAAACTTGCCGACGCTGAAAACGAGCGCATCCGTTTAGCAGAAAAGGCCGAGTCCGACCGGTTGCAAGCGATTGAAGATGAGAAGCGCAAAATTGAGCAAGCGGCTATTGATGCCCAAGCCGAGGCCGACCGCATTGAACGTGAGCGACTCGCAGAAATCCAGCGCAAGAAAGACGAAGAGGAGCGCATTGCGGCGGCGGTCATTAAGGCCAAGAACGATGAGCGTAAACGGAATGAAGCCGTTGCAGCGCAAGAATTGGCAGAGAAACTGAAGCGCGAAGAGAACAAGCGGATTGTCAACCGAGTTCACAACCAGATTGTTGTTTCTCTGTCTAATGTAATCTCTGAACAGGACGCACGAAAAGTTGTTGACGCTATCGCCGCCGGTAAAGTTAAAGGCGTCTCAATCACTTATTAAATAGTCACAGCCAACTGACAACGCAAGCATTAGATTGAGTCGGGAGGCTACGCCCCGGTCATCGTGACCGGGGCAACTAGCAGTTTGAGGAGTAACCCATGAAGCAGCCAGATCTCACACAAATTATGGAATCATACAAATACGACAGGGTGATGGAAAGGCAGTACATGCACGAGGCCAACAGAAAAGAAAAATGTATTTTGTGCCTACAGACGAAGCTACGCAAGGACTGCGTCGGCTGTGAGTTTGCGGTATGACTGACCCTTCAAAGTTTTACGCAGAGGAACTTGAAAAGATCCGTTCCGAACTGCCAGAGGCTATTGCGACCCTTGAGCATTTAAAAGAAAAGAAGAAAGCCATTATTGCGTTGCAGATGAGAAAGGCCGAAGAAGTTAAAGGCGTGAAGTCGGCAGCCGGTCAAGAGCGAGAAGCCTATGCGTCACCAGAATACGACAAATGGCTGTCAGACTACTTTGATGCAACGGTGAAGGCTGAGTCATTAAAGATGGCCTACAAGGGCTTACAGACGCGCACAGATATATGGAGAACTTCACAATCAACGAGACGTGCAGAAATGACGCTTGTTTAACACTGGCCTTAACCAGTAGGGAGGATGTAATGAAAATTAAACCACTCAAGCCGAAAAAATGCAGAGCGTGCGGGAATAAATTTCAACCCTGGAACTCTTTGCAGACGTGTTGTTCGACTTTTTGCTCTATCGCATACGACAAACAAAAAAAGGCCAAAAAGGCCGCGAAAGATCTTGCGCGCGACCGGGCTGAGTTCAAGCTTAACGACAAAAAAACACAGAAGAACCTGGCGCAGAAATACTTTAATCAGTTCATACGGCTTCGGGACGCTAAATTGCCCTGTATCAGTTGCGGGACAACAAAGGATGTTGTCTATTGCGCTGGCCACTATCGTTCAAGAGGGGCCGTGTCAGCCCTCGCGTTCAACGAATTCAATACCAATAAACAATGTAACAAGCGGTGTAACCTGGAGTTGTCTGGAAACATCGGAGAATATCGGATTGCACTGGTGAAGAAGATCGGCGTTGATAAAGTCGAATGGCTGGAAGGCCCACACGAACCGATTAAATATCAAGTATCAGATTACGTTGCGATCAAAAAGAAGTATCTTGAGATAGTCAACCGCATGGTAGCAGAGAACAGCAGAAAGCTTACGTCATGGCAATAAGAAAAGAAGTGATAGGGGATGCGACTCTAATCTGCGGTTGCTGTGAAGAGGCAATGGCCGAGATGACGGAGAATCAGTTTGACCTTGCTATCGTTGACCCTTGCTACGGGATAGGTATGGACGGCGGGAACGTCGGGTACAAAGGTGACAATAACCTAGCAAAAAAGAGTTGGGACAGTAAGCCGACACCAAAATCATATTTTGACCTCCTCTTAAAAAAGAGCAGTAACCAGGTTGTATGGGGTGGGAACTATTTTACTTTGCCACCTTCACGCTGTTTCATTGTGTGGGATAAAGGGGCAGGGTTTAAGGGCCGCACATATGCAGAAGCGGAGCTTGCATGGACTTCATTTGACGCGAATGTAAAGATATTTTCTTATGACCCGTTAGCGAGGCGAGATTACTCCGGAAAGATCCACCCAACACAGAAACCAGTCAACCTCTACACATGGCTATTAAAGAATTATGCAAAGGAAGGCGACCACATCCTAGACACCCACGGCGGCTCAATGAGTAGCGTGATAGCTTGCCTGAATATGGGCTTTAAAATCACCTGTTATGAAATTGATGAGGACTATTTTGATGCTGGTTGCCGACGTGTCGAAGAAGCCCAGAAGCAACTAAGACTTTTTTAACAGCAGAGAGCTTGAGAGCTATCAATAATGGAGGTAGCAATGGGAACAAGTTGGAATAGGGAAAATACGCTTTCTGGTGTACAAAAAGGGATCGATTTTATTCTCCACTTTAATGGGAAAGCTTTTACTATGCGGTGCCTAATGAACAGATACCACATAACAAATAGACAGGCATACCGGCTTGTCAGACATGCGGAGATGTTTGTTAATATAAAGCCTGACGGTTTTAGAATTGGGGATAATGGCTTTCACAACTATCTTTGGAAGTTTAGCACAAAGTCTTGACTTCCACCGCACAACAAGTATACTGAAGGTGTCTTAAACATAGAGTGATCAGGCCATAACGGGGCGCGTCACTTGTAAATAGTTTTTAGAACCAGTCTAGCCAGAGTTCCATGGATGCCGTTATCATCCTGGGGCATCTGGCTTAACTTTTTTGGAGACTATAATGCAACCACCTTTCTACACTGTCTTTCTGACAAACCGCAACATTCCCCGCAAGAAATATTTAACTCTCGCACTGGCGATCGAATCAGCCCACGCGCTGGCTAAAATTAAAGACCGCTCAGCATACATACAAGAGTATACAGACAAGCCTCTTGTCCTTTGCCTCTGTCACCCAGACGGGACGATGGAGCAGTTGTAATGGACAACGGTTTCATAAAACTTCACAGGAAACTAATAGAGTGGGAGTGGTTTACAGATCAAAAGACTTTTTCCGTTTTTATGTATTTACTACTTTCTGCAAATCATGCGGATGGGGCTTGGCAGGGTAATGTCGTGAAGAGGGGACAGCTAATAACGGGAAGAAAGTCTATCGCAAAAGCAACAGGTTTAACCGAAAGGCAAGTAAGGACATCTCTAGCAAATCTAAAAAAAACAGGAGAAACGACCAGCAAATCGACCAACAGATTTACCGTTGTAACTATATGTAATTACAACAAATATCAAATCAAGGAAAACAAAAACGACCAACAGACTGCCAACAAACGACCAACAAGCGACCAACAAACGACCACAAACAAGAATGAAAAGAATGAAAAGAAAGACAAGCACGAAGAAGCTTCCTTGATGATGAAAGACAAAATCATAAGGCTCTTACCTGGCGTGGAAACTGTCTATGAGTTTGAGCTCGAGAAGTGGAAAACCAAGCGTGAGACATCCAAACCGGTTATGGATCTGAACTTGAATTTAATGGACTGGATGCGGCGTGCTTCCGAGAAAATCCCAAAGGATACTAAAACCGAAGAACGAGAATCTAATCGTAAAAAAATGGAAGCATACACGGGGCCACCATTATGAGCTTAGAAGCTGAAAAATCTGTCATCGGTGCAGTCCTTTTGGATAACGCCGCATATTACGAAGCCGAATTAACTGCGGCAGACTTTGCTAATGTTGCTCATCAGCATATATGGACATTCATTCAACAACTTTCCGAAGCAGACTCCCCAATTGACTTGGTGACGTTGACGATCAAAGCGAAAGAGCGCGGTGGCCTCGAGTTGTGCGGTGGATCTTCTTACCTGGCAGGGCTGCTTGATTACGTTCCTACCGCTGCAAATATTGCCTATTATGTCAAGGCAGTCAAAAGTTCATCGGCAAAGAGAACCATTAGGAAGTTGGGTCAGAAACTCCAAGAGTGTGCCGGTGAAGAAGATGCCATGGAAATGGTCGAGGCTACGTTGTTCAGGTTTGCAAGCGACAGTAAGGCGGTTTCTTTGGGAGACATGGCCAGGTCGTCAATGAAAACTTATGAGGAGAGATACAGGCGAGGCAGAGGACTTGCCGGTATCTCATACGGTTATGATTGGCTTGACTATAAAACAGGGGGGATATGTAAAGAGCAGTTAATTGTTTTAGCCGGACGGCCAAGCATGGGAAAAGAATTGACTTTGGATTCAAACGTGTTATTGTCTGATGGAACCTTTAAAAAAAATGGAGACATCATGATTGGTGACAAAGTAGCATCAATAGACGGAAAAAAATCAAAGGTCACAGGTGTGTTCCCTCAAGGGAAAAAAGATATCTATAGGGTAACATTTAGTGACGGAAGATGTGTAGACGCTGGCCTTGAGCATCAATGGGAGGTCATGTATAGAGACTGGTCGTGTCCAAGGATTCTAACAACGGCACAAATAATTGAAAAACTAGAAACCAGTAGATATAAAAAAAGGCTTTCAATACCTAACCACTCAGCCGACTTCGGGAAAGACAATGATCTTTTGCTGCATCCGTACCTGATTGGAGTGTTGCTTGGTGATGGAGGGTTCTCTGGTGGTTCTGTAAAAATAACAACATCTCACGAACATATTCTTGAGAAAATAAAACCGCTTCTCCGTGGGTGTACGTTGAGCCTAGATCAAAAAATAACGTATAGGATAAGGACGGACAAAGGTAAGCCAAACAGTGTGCTGGATGCAATTCAAAGGTTTGGGTTGTTTGGTAAGAGGTCTCACGAAAAATTCATACCGGCTCAATATCTATCAGCATCAAAAGAGTCTAGGTTGGAACTTATGCGGGGAATGATTGACACAGACGGCACGGTAGAAAAACACGGGTCCATGACTTACTCGACATCTAGCGAGCAGATGGCAATTGATTTCCAGACTCTTGCTAGATCTTTGGGTGCATATGCTTCAATGACAAGCAGAATCCCGACGTACAAATATAAAGGGAAAAAGGAAAAAGGAAAGAGGAGTTATTGTATATATATAAGCTTTAAGGGTTACGCCGATTTTGTAACGATACCACATAAAAAGAAGAGGGTGCAAAGCGACAAAAAACAGCGGTTACTAAACATAGAATCAATCGAACCGTGCGGGAATGAAGAGTGCCAGTGCATATCAGTTTCGCACGACAGGAGCCTATACCTGACAAATGATTACATATCAACACACAACACCGCCTTTGCTTTGAACATAGCGCAACGATCAAAGGCCAGGGTTTATTTTGCATCTCTTGAAACATCAAAGCAGTCCATAACTGACCGATTCTTTTCCCAACAAACACGGATTGATTTAAACAAATTCAAGAATGGAAAGTTTGAGTCTAAAGACTTTTATGAAATAACGGACACCGCGGCAAAAATGCAAGAGTCTGGAATCTTCATTGACGACACCCCGGCAATATCTGTTGCCAAGCTCAAACAACGATGCAGACGTCACAAAATCAAATACGGACTTGATTTCATTGTAATTGACTATCTGCAACTTATGACGGCAAAGGCAGAAAGCAGGTTTCAGGAGGTCTCTCTGATTTCAAGACAGCTTAAATCACTAGCAAAAGAGGTTGCCCCGGTTATTGCTCTTGCTCAACTCTCACGGCAAGGGGCTGGAGACAGAGCGCAAGTAGAGCATTTAAGGGAGTCAGGACAAATTGAACAGGACGCTGATTTAATTTTGTTTCCATATCGTGCCGCGGCAAACTGCGAGAAATGCAAAGCCACCAACAAAGACTGCGGAGAAAGTCATTTTAATATGGCAGATTTAACGATTGCCAAACAGAAAGATGGACCGCTAGGCCGGATGGATATGTACTGGACAGGAAGGTATCAATCATTTGAGCAGGCACACAAGGAGGCATGACATGATTGAAAGAATTGATTATGAGTCAGATGAGGAGTATCAGCAGGCGCTACAAGACGAAGAACGATATTACCAGGAGCTAGAACACCAGCAGCAACAAGAACATGAGCATTACATGCAAGAGAGGGATGAGGAGGAAAGGAAAAATGACTGATATTTGCAGTCCGTACTATTGCAGAGACATCGAAGAAGCCGTCAAGGATAATGCTGCGGTCGATGACCCGCAAGAAATGATCGAACGTCACAACAAACGAGTAGAACGCGAACGGCGCAAGGCGCAAGGAGGCAATGAGTGTCGAGAAAGCGCGGAGAAAAAAAGTGACCATAAAATAATGTTGTTTTCTTGTTGACACCTAAACCCTATGGGGTTATACTCTAATTAACAGTGAGGGACAAACCCAAACAAGGAGAGCGACATGAAAACTTACATGAATGAAAAAACCGGATCAATCGACACTTACGAAGGCTGGGGCTACGAGAATGAGGAAGGTCTCACGGTAAACGCT
>Ga0306869_1000372_pt1 | contig 22019 bp, 27 predicted proteins | sample AntRauTorckE6833_FD_190421 | JGI IMG/M metagenome (GOLD analysis project Ga0306869, IMG submission 190421) | Saline lake microbial communities from Rauer Islands, Antarctica - Metagenome Torckler E6 #833 (v2) (version 2) | ecosystem: Environmental > Aquatic > Non-marine Saline and Alkaline >... | reverse complement strand
TTCCGGGGGCAGTAAATATTCCCCTGAATGAGCTGTCGCATCAGATGGAAGCGCTTGACCGTACCGTGCAGACGGTCTTCTTTTGCAACGGGCCGCAGTGCCCGCAATCGCAAAAGGCGATTAACATGTTGCTGGAGGCAGGATATCCGGCCCAAAAAATGTGGTACTACCGCGGCGGCATGCACAATTGGATCACCCTGGGCCGGCCGGTTGTGGAAGAAGAGGTATAAGATATCTCTTCTTTTCTGTTGAGATAGTCCGGCCCCCAAACCACCATGTATTTCAAGCAAATATTCGATGAAAAATTAGCCCAATATGCCGATGTAATTGGCTGCCAGGCCACGGGACAAGCAATTGTGATTGACCCGATGCGCGATGTGGATCAATATCACGCTTTGGCTGAAACAGAGGGATTGGAGATAACCGCTGCAGCCGATACCCATATCCATGCCGATTATGTATCGGGGCCTCGCGAGCTGGCCGAACAGGGTGTAAAAGTGTATGCCTCCGACGAAGGCGGTTCCGACTGGAAGTATGAGTGGTTGAAGAATAGCGACTATAACTATGAGTTGGTCCGTGAGGGATCGGGTACATTGGGACCAATGTGCTTATGTGTTTTGGTAATAAGGTCATGACCATAGTTGATATATTCACCCACCATGCCGCTTGGCGCCTTATCCAGCTGGGGCTTGCCCCAGGTAATTTGCTGTGCATGCGGAGATGATGCATCTTTCGAAGCTGATTCCGTGTTTGCATGTGATTCTCCACTGGATGAAGTCACTGTCTCGTTGCTGTCGGGCCAAAATTGGACACCGAACGTAACTACCGCAACCATAGCTGCTACGGCAAGGAATATCAATAGCAGCGCTACGGTAAGTTTAAAGAATAGTCCTTTTTGATTTTCTTCTTCCGGTTGGTTAAGCTCATAATTCATATTATTTTAGTTAATCGGTTTTTGAGCAACGATTCGAATAATGTTAGCTATTCCCTGGTGATGGTTGCCTTCCGAAATCTGTCGGTCACGCTGCATACCTGTCGTCATATTTAAAGCTTTAAAATCAATTTTAAGATCTTCCAGGCTGTAGAGCATGGCTTGATCTCTGGGGCCGCCGGAATCGTTTTCCAGTTGCTTTTTGCTAAAAGCTTCCAAAATGAGCGTGCCACCGGGCTTCAACCCATGGATGAGCTTGCGGTGAATTTTCCGCCTCATGGATTCATCTATATGGGCATAAATGAGTGCTATTACATCATACTGTTCTGACTTAATTTGTACATTTTGGCAATCAGAGATCTGGTAATTGATAGAAACATTGTATTGATCAGCCAAGGCAAGCGCCTTTTTCCGTCCATTCTCACTCATATCAAACGCATCTGCCTGCCAGCCGTTGCGGGCGGCATACACACCGTTTCGCCCTTCCCCTTCTGCAGGTAGCAGTAGTATGCCCGGTTCCAGTTGGTCAAGCTGTGCTTTAAAAAAGGCGTTTGGCTGCTTACCATAAACAAATTCTTGGTTGGAATAGCGATCATTCCAAAATTCTTCTGCTTCTGATAGACTTTTCATAATGTATCAATACTCTTTTATCGTGTATTTATGTATAAGATGATCATTTTATAACTTAATCTGCCTGCTTTACCAGCCACCCCCGAAACGCATCTGAGCTGTAATCGGCGATTCCTTCGTTTTTATAGATAATCTTTCCTTCTTTGGACACCACATACGTTGATGGAATATAGGAGCTCTGAAACACGCGTGGCATCCCCGATGTGGGAAAGTAGTATGGCATGGGGAATTCTTTGTCTTCCATAAAATCGTTCGCAGCCTTTTGCTTTTCATCCATAGAGATAAGCACAAATTTTATGTTCTCATTATCGGAGACATTGTTATATAGGGTCTCAATCGTTGGCATTTCGGCTACGCAGGGCGGACACCATGAGGCCCAGACGTTTACAAATAGCACCTTGCCCTTAAACTCTCCAAGCCTCAATTCATCTCCTTCCGGCGCTGTAAGCGGCATGCTATAGGTATTTTCAGAAAGCATGGGTCCATTTGTAGTGGCTATTTCCTGCGCTTCGGCATCAAACAGGCCGGTCCACAGCATGGCACGCTGCATGGTGCCCAGCACTTCGGTATGCAATCCCGTGAAATACAGAATGGCAAATACAGCGGCAATGCCGCCCCATTCTATCAAGGTTCGTTTATATCCGGTTTCTTTATTGCTTTTTTTATTCTTACTCATGGTAATATTTATTTTGATTTATACAGTCAATCAATGACGATTCACGGGTTATATACCGGTTAAACTCTAAGTCAATCCATCCACGCCGCTCGGTAAGTACATGCGTTACACCGCTACAATTCTTGAAAAGTGAGCCCACTTTTTGTAGGTCATGATTTACATATAGATCACTGACCTTAACCAGAAGGTGACCGAATATCCGATTGAGATTATCTGCTATAGTTTGCGTTATTTGGATGATTTTTTGGCTTGCTATGATACTACCGTCGTGCTGAATGGAAAGAGCTATTGGTTTCGAGGGGGCATTCAGTAGTTCGATGCGTCCGAATCCTTTCCTTTTTTCAAGACTGCTTATTAATCGTGTAATGGATTGGTCCTTTGCCGATGAAATCTGCTGCAAGTAATCGTGTATATTTAAAATTATATTATTCATAACTATGGTGCTTTTACAGGTTGAACGTTCATTTCTTGCTATGACAAATGGTTGCTTATCGTCGCTTTGCGTCTTACAGACACAGGTTGCGGTACATTCACGTATAAGCGAAATGCGGATCGGACCATAAGGCTTCCCAGTATAGGAATGGCTGGCGGGGGTAGTTGTTGTGAAATCATCGTCCATGCCGCCAATGTGGCTGTATTACCTACGAGTGTAACCCAAAAGTAGAGGCGAAGCCACTTGTTTCGGCTGAATGTTTGTACGCCAATCGCAACCAACAAGTGCGTGGGCAAGGCCCATAATAAATTCCAATTATAGTGGAGCGGTTCGTGTAGCGACACAAATGCACCGAACGCTATGATGAGCCCCAAAAAGCCTACAGATCCAAACAGGATACGGTCGAGCCACCAAGTTTGCCAGCGCATCAGTAGTGATATGAGCGTCAGCACTATTACGATGAGTAGTCCGATCCAAAACACTACAAAGGGAGGCAGTGGGCGATCTTGCTTTTGTATAGCCGCCGTAGCTATCGTTTCGTTTGATTGCACGATCCGTTCCCCCACAGCATTGGTCGCATTTGCCAAAGAAAGGTGCAGCGCATTCGGCAGAAAGTTTTGCTCACGGTCGGTTAAGGGTTGATCCGCGCTCACCCCGAGCATCAGGTTGATGCCCAGCCGCATCCAGGGGCGGTTGCTTAAATAAGCGCCCAGCTTCTGCCGATAAGTCGAACCGGATATAGCCATTGCCTGTATTTGACCGGGTGGAGACCAAATCCTCTCATCAGAAAGCACATCAACCACTTGGATAACACAATTTTGACTAAAAAAGCGATACCGGTACGAGCGGTTTTCAGGCAGGCTGTTCTGTTCTAAGGTTTTGAAAAGATCATTGATTTGTGCCTGGGATATATCCAGCGTTTGGCTAACGATTGAGCGCCCTAAATCTATATTTGATTGTTTGAACTGTTCAAAATCTTGCACCGAAAGGAAATAATCCAGATCTCCATAGAGAAACTTCCAGAAGAACCCCGGTGCGTCAAAATTGAAGGTGCCGTAGTTGTATACCAGGTCTATTTGATGACGTGGGTCCTGCAGCCGAAGGCCCGTATGCCCAAACATAGTATACGCCGGCTCTGCCGGGCCAACGGTTAAAATGCTAAAAGTAGCATCTCCGGACAGCTTCCCGGGGATATATTGGGCTTTGGCAGGATGGATACCAGTTCCAAGCAACAAAAACAATATAAGCAGATGTATTTTAATCATTATATGCTGCTTCTTTTTGATCAACTTGCTCCACCCTTTTAAGGAAGTCTTCTGCGTTGAGGAATCCGACCACGCGGACATTCTCCACTTCATTCCCTTCTGAATCAAGGAATATAATAGTGGGCACGCCGGCAATATCATACTGCTTGCGTAGCTTCTCCGCGCGCTCCGAATCGAAATGGGTAAGATCTACCTTCATGCGCACAAAGGATTCTGTCTTCTCAATCACCCTTCCGTCAGTAAACGTTTTGCGGTCCAGCTCAATACAGGGAATGCACCAGTCGGCATAAAAATCGAGCATCACCGGCTTGTCGGTTTGTTCGATGACGGACGCGTCATACTTTTGCCATTGCACGCCCTCTTTCTGCAGATTCTGGAATAGCATGAACCCAGCGACCAGTAAGCTGACACCAGCCGTATATTTCAGCCAGCGGAATCCGGTTTTTTCATTACCGGATCGTTCAATGAAGCCCAGGTAGATACCGCCGATAATCACCGTAGCCAGCACGGCATACATGGAGTAGCCCGGAGCGAAGGCCAGCGCCAGGTAAAACAGCGCCACACCAACCAGTATTACACCGAATACTTTCTTGACCCAGATCATCCATACGCCCGATTTTGGCATCTTGGTCAACAGTCCGCTGAAGGTACCTAAGATCAGGTATGGAAGTCCCAGGCCCAGCGCCATCACAAAGAAGGCGAAGAAGCCGAAGACGGGGCTGCCCTGCGCACCCACAAAAGCCAGCAGCGCAATAATGGGCGGGCCGATACAGGGCGCGGCAAACACGCCAACCAGCAGACCCGACAGAAAGTGGCCGATATAGCCCGGGGCCTGCTGCGTTTTGCCCAGCTTCTGCATCATCCAGGCCGGCGGCTGCAGTTCGTAGAGCCCGAACATGCTCAACGAAAAAAGAAAGATCAATATCCCGATACCGGCCAGCACCCACGGGCTCTGCAGCCAGCTGCCGAAGAGTTCACCAGTGTAGGCCGCCATCACGCCCAGCACGCTGTACATAAACACAATACCCAACACGTAGATCAGCGCCTTGCTGAAGGTGGAAGCCGTAGACGTCGTTTCCCTGGCTTCGTTGCCGCCAAAGAGCGAGACCGTGACTGACATCATCGGGTAGACGCAGGGCGTCAGATTCAGGGCCAGCCCAATCAGAAAGATGCTCAGAAATGCCCAGAAAAAATCTTGCTGGTTAAACATGGAGGCGATCTGATTGCCCTCGGCCGAGGAGATAGTACTCGTCTTACGAGTTTCAAGCTGCTCGAACAGTTCGGCGTGTTCCGAGGAAACGGTCTGCTTACCGACCGTGATCGGAAAGCTGAGTTCCACATTGGAGGGCGGTAGGCATACATTATCGCTGCAAGCCTGCACCTGCAGATTACCGTTGACGGTATAATTACCCTGTTTGAGGTTGCCGGAACTTCGCATTTTCACCAACACCATCACTTTGCCTTCATATACATCCAGGACATCCCGGGCAAAGGAAAACTGCATTTGCAGCGGCCGGGGATACCGGATGTCCGAAACTATGGCATGATCGCTGGCATTCACATTGAGGTCTACGCCAATCAAATAGTCCAGCGTAGGATTATGGGCATTCAGATGCCAGCCCTCTTTTATATCCATAATCACGGCAAACCGGGCTTCATTACCGGCCGCGAGCGAATCATATTTGGCAACAGTGCTAATGTCCACTTTATCAAGTGTGGAGCCCATGCCGGTGGACGAAGGCTGCGACTGCGCAAAGGCAAACGGCGCCGTTGTTAGCATAAAGATAAACAGGAAAGCAAAAAGCTTTATTTTCGAGCCTGTCATAACTTCAGATAAATGATGAGTTACGGTTCAGAATGATTTATCTGTTAGCCAGTTTTTCCAGGACCGGTTGCAATGCCTCACGGTTTATCATGCCGGGAGCCACATACTCCACTTTCCCTTTTTTGTTGATAATAAAGGTAGTTGGTATGCCGCGGAATGGACCATACTTTTGGTTGATGGTTCCGTCATCCACCACCAGCTGGTAATTGATGCCGTACTTTTTGGCAAAAGGTTTAACAACTTCCCATCCTTCCCGGTCAACCGAAACGCCTACAAAAAGCACCCCATCATCCCGCATCTTTTTTTGAATTTCAATGAAATCAGGAATCTCCTTTCGGCACGGCGGACACCAGGTGGCCCAGATATTGAGTACCACTACTTTGCCTCTATGCTCAGAAAGAGTGAAAGGTTCGCCGTCCATATTGTTGAGCGTAAAGTCCGGCGCATCTTTAAGTTCTTTGCTGCCGGTTGCACTGGTATTCGCAGCCTGTGCCTGTGAAGATTTACTTTTGTTTTGGGAATTGCTGTTACTGCATGCCGTAAAAAAAATGGCAATGGCAATGATGGCTGTAAAAAGGGTTTTTTCTTTAATGGTTGAATACTTCATGGGTTTTCTTTTTTAAAATACGTCTTAATCATAACATTTATGCTTTATAGCATGATTGTCTGATAGCCCTGTTCCTGAAGCTCAAAAATGCGAAACTACCGCGGCGGTATGCACGATTGGATTACCCTGGGGTTGCCGGCTGCAGAATATCTCCGAAGCGGAACATAGATGAAATTAATTGCTATTCGCTTTTAAAAGCACATTGAACTTGATTTCCACTTCTTCACCACTTTTGATGGTACCAAATATAGCCGAAGGGGGATCGATATCATAATCTTTCATATTCAGCCCATAGCTTCCTTCAAACCGGTAGCCGTTTTCTCCAACCCTGGTTCCTTTCACGGGGAAGGAAATCTCTTTTACCGTTCCCGCGACATTCAGATTACCTTTCAGACCAAGGGAAAACGATTCGGCAGACTGTACCGTATCAGCCCGCTCCGCGGATGTAAGATTAAACATAATTTCTGGGTGTTCTTCCTCTTGCAAGGCTCCGTAAATTTTCCTGTTCATACTGCCTTTCCCACTCTCGATAGATTGTACCGGAACGGTTAATGCCAATGAAGAAACCGAAGCCTTGGGGTTTTGTTGATCCGGAAGACCCGGATTCAAGGAAACAGAAAGGTTGAACTCCTCAACATCGGCTTCCCAGTCGTGGATGGTGGAAGTGCCCGTAATAACCATCGTACTGCTTTCATCAAGGATATATTGGGTTGACTGCGCCGATCCCATCAAGGGAATTAGCAGGAGGGTGAGTACCGTCCAGATAGTGTTTTTTATTGGTTTCATAATAGTGATTTTGATTTAAATATTCTTTTAAGTTTTTAGGTATTAATGGCGCAGTTTGCAGCTGCGCCATTAATCGCCGGGAGTTCGTTATGATTTTTAAAAACTGATGACGGCTTCAACCATGACACCGTTGAATTCGCCATCTTCGTATTTGGTACCGGCATATCCTTCGCCGTCAAAGTTCTGGGTTACATACTCCATCTTGGCCAGCACGTTTTTGGTAAGGAACCAGCCGCCGCCAATATTGAAACGGTCGATCTCAATATCGCCGCTGGTCATTTCACCATCTACGAGGTTATATCGGCCGCCGATATAGAGATCTTCACCGGCGCCAAAACGATAGAGCAGTTCTGCGCCATACTGGTTAAAGGTGCGGCGGTCGGAGACTGATTTTAATTTACCGGTGGTATTTTCAAATACCCCGTAGAATTCCAGTCCCTGGTATTTAATGAACGGGTTGATCATAAAGGCCGTCATTTCGCCGGGAGCCGGAGGCTGGCCGAATCCCGGGGTAAAGCTCGGGGCAAAGCGGCCCGCGCGGAATCCATCATCCATTACGCTGTAGTAGCGGGATCCGGCCCGGTCGCCCGAGTACAGGTAAATGGAAGCAGATTGTGAAATATTCAGTACAGAACCGGTGAGTCGTACGCGCAGATCCTCATTTATCTGCTTGTCGAAGCCCAGCTTGCCATAAACACTGGCATGCGTTTTGAAGCCTTTCTCCTCGGCATCGGTTACGCTTTGGTTTAGTTTACCGTTACTTAATCCGATCATAGCAAGCAGACCATTGTTGAAATAATACACCTCACCGGCCACTTCGGTGGTAAACGAATCCATAATGTAGTTGCCTACAAAGGGATTGTAAATAGCCTGAGCGTTATCAGAGCGTCGGAAGTGATTATCACCGTAATTCAGCTCCATGTGTCCTACTTTAATGCGCACCTTGTTCATCAGTCCCGAGAGGAAGTCTTCGCTGATGAAATCCAGCCGGTCCACTTGCAAATATCCTCCTTTCACATATGCTTGAGTGTGATTTTGAGAAGTGAGATAGGTTCGCAGGTGCATGCTTAAGCCGTTGGCCAGTGCTACATCAAGGTCTAAATTCGACGTTGCCAGGTTAAAATTCGATTCAAGATCAAACAGTGAGCCTGCATCGTTATCTTGGCTTAGTCCCTGGAATTGAATGGTATTAGCTCCACCTATGCGAACATTGAGTCCGTCAAAGACTACATCTGTGTAGAAGGGAGCTTCAAATACATTCAGCCCGCGCTGATCGGGATAGCGGAAGTATTGCATTTCACGATCAAATTGAGCAAAAACGCTTCCCGCAGTCACAAAGAATGCGACAAGTACTAAAGTGATATGTTTGATTGATTTTTTCATTGGTTTGGCCTGTATTGGTTTTAGTTATGTGTGGTTTTTTATTGATTTGATTATTTCAAGTTGTTTGCTCTTCACTAATAGATAAACAAATACTGTTCCAAACCGAATGAGAAGGAAAAATATATGTAAAGAAAGGCTAAAAAATGGATTTAAATGCTGCTAAGGATGAAAAAAATAGTTGGTCGAAAATAGATACGTCTTGAATAATTGCATCCCTGCAATACTAAAAAAATCAAATTTGCAGGAGTGCAAAACATTTTGATTATCATCGTTTCTTTATATTACATCAAATATAACTAAAGCCGATTGAATCTTGCTCTTACGGCCTTTTCAAGTGACTTGCGACGGTCGGAATCAATGAACTTAACGGCTTCCAGACCACCGTGTATTTAGATTGGCAGGACGTTAAACTTTTAAATATTTCTTTGAGGGCTTTGCAAAACCCACTCTGTCATCCTGAATGAAGTGAAGGATCTCCCTGTAGAGCCTTCCATTGGTTTCATGAGATTCTCCGACAGGTACAGAATGACAAATTCAATGGTTTTGCAAAGCCCCCTCTTTAATGAGTATTTTAACCAAGTTTTGCGATACATCATATATAGTGACCACACCGCTCTTTCATCCGGTCCGCTACCTGTAGGAAACGGCACGCCTCCAGTGCAGGTGTATAAATAGTATTACAGCAATTATTTCCAGCGATCGACCAACCGTTGTTCCCCATTGGGGAAATATGTTTAAATACGACCATGCATTAATCAAAATTCCGGCATTGAGCGCTCCAACCATAACTTTTGACCACGCTGTATTTCCGCGAGGCTCACCTTCTAAAAATCGCGGTAAAATCCAGTAGGCGGTACCCATGGTAAATTGAATGATAAATCCGAATATGAGCATTTCTATATGAACGGGCAGCAGCATCCAAACCTGTGAGTAGGCAGGATATGCTTTACTGATCAGCATGATGGTGCCAATAGTAAAGCCAACGAGCAAATACAGCAGCGAGCATCGAATCATCCATCGACTTGTGGTAGGCATCAGTTGGTTATTTATTAGTAGTTATCAGTAACAATTAATGGGGATTATTCTTACTGCTTTGTCGCTTCTTTTTGCGATTTTGCCGCCGCTTTTTTTTGGATTGAATCCGTGGCCAGAGTTCAATAGTATAGGTTACCGCCGCAGCCACTTGGGTAAGGGCTGAAATGATAATAAGCACATCCCATATTCTTAGCGTTGAATAGCCAATCATTGGTTCTGCAATGACCCGAAGCATCAGCCCAATATTTAATAAGATATAGGTACTCCATGCCCATTTCTGGGCAATAAGGCCTTCTTCGCGTGTACGGCCGGGGAACATCCACATGGACACGCCAAAAATAATTTGGGTGATCCAGCCCACCATCAGCAAATGCCAAAAGAGCGGTATCATGCCCGGAAACCGGAAGGTGTCAAATTCATAGCCCAGTGCAAGTAATAGTGAGCACAGGAAGTAAGCCAGTCCTGTTTTGATGAATGTACGTGCTATTCTGGGCATGATATGCTAAAATCTTTGGGTTCACTACGATCACACTTTTTGCAATTCAGTTTATGGCCAATGTAATGGTCCCTTCCTTTTTTTGTGGTCACCCAGGGGCGCAGCTGCCACGGCGGCTTGTGCCGCACGTGCTGGGTATGCCCGCATGCAAGCTCTGCTACCCAATCGTTTTTGTCATCTTTATGGTAACCGGTGATTGCTTGCTTCATGCTATTGGTCAGTCTGCTTGGCTTCAGCGACTATTTGTTCTATATCCAGCAATTGAACGACGCCAACCGCCGCTTCTATCGCTCCCTCATTGCACAATCCTCGCATGGAGGCATCCTGAAAGCCCTCTTTGGCAGCTTGAATACAGGCTTGGCGAACTGTTTGACCTATGTGCCTTTCGTTTGATGTTAACTCATCCTTATCACTCATAATTGGCTTTTTTAGTCTTTTTAAACTTACCCTCCATCTCCATCCGAATAGCAAAAGAGGAGGCAATTTTACCGGCCATCTCTTTGGCATAATCAGCCTTTTCACCCTTGAAATGTTTATCAATCGTTTCTTCAAATAAACCGTACCACCGGCCAAAATCTGCTTTTTCAATCGGCAATGGCAAATGTTGGCGAAACGGTCGCCCTTTATAACGTGATGTTTGAAACAGCAACTTCGACCAGAAATCCACCATCTTAGGCAGGTGGTGATCCCAGTTCACGTCGGCAACATCATTAAAAATGTAGCCAAGCCGTTTATCCTTTTCTACTTTATCATAGAAAGCATGAACAAAAGTTTTGATATCGTTATCGTTGCGAATATCGTGCATTATGTTGTCTGCATGTTAGAATTTGGATGGTCGTTGAGTTGGCGTTCCAGTTCCAGTGCTTTGGGGAAAAGGATGTTGTTCTCCAGGTGCACATGCTTGTGGAGATCTTTTTCAAAAGCCTCCAGGTTTTCATAAAGCACGCGGTAGGTTGCACACGCATCTTCCGGCAGTCTAAAGTTATTGCTGAGCTTTCGGATTTTAGCCATTGCTTCTCCGGCTTCTTCATGCTCTTCTTCCATCATTGATATAGGATGGGCCACCATTCCAAAACCAGAAGGTTTCGATATTTTATTATTTTCATCAGCTTCAACCAACTTCTTTATGTAAGGAAAGAGAACTGACTCTTCATCATCCAGATGTTCGATCATTTCAGAATAGAGTTTTACCAATTCATAATAAATTTCTTCCAGTTCGGGATGATCATCACCATGAGCGCTTAGGACTTTCTTCGCATAAAAATTTATTTCCGGCAGTGTTGACCTGCAATATTTGTGGTGATTATTGATGATGAAATCGACCAGAAAATCGAGCGACCATTCATCATAGTTATGGTGCTCATTGGGTTGTTCAGCAAGATTCGTTAACGCCTTTTTTACGAGGTTGGGATCTACTCCCTTCGTGGCCGCCGCTTCTTCGATCGTTTTGTTTCCTCCGCAACAGAAATCAAGCCCGTATTTTTTAAAGACCTCTGCGGCCCGGTAATCTTCAGCTACTATTTGTCCTACGGTTTGTTCGCTTTGTGTTTCCATGATTTCATTCATTAGTATTAAGAGTATTTTATCTTATTAATTGATCAATTTTTAGGTTTTTGCATCTATAATCTACGCTGGTTCTTCTGCTTGGTCGGTAAACAATATGGTTAGCAAAAGAACCGCATCTTCTTTCACCGTTAAGGAATGGGGAACCTTCCCCTCTAAAAAAAGCCAGTCCTCGGACCTTAAGTTTCGAACCGTATCCTCAATATTCAGTTGTATTTCTCCCTGAAGACACTGGATGGTTATTTGCCCATCCACACTGTGTTCACTCATCTTTTTTCCTTGGGGAAGCGCCATGCGAATGACTTCCATCTCTTCTGTTCTGATCAAGGCATGCGAGGCTCCCACATCCATATTCTTTCTAAGTTTTCCAAGATTTATAACTTCGCCTGAATTTATATGTCCCTTGTTCATAATATTGAATTCATTAGGTTTATGTCCACTCAAAATTGCCGTTGGCCGAAATGCGCAGGTTCCCCTTTTTTCCCTTGTTCGCCATATCAACTAAGGTGTTTGTCTCTAGCATTTCTCGGATATCATCGCGGGTAGTAGTCCAAATGTTATGCAACGGACACGGTTTTTCTCTGCCACATCCCGGCAATCCTATCACGCATTCCTGGAAAAGGTCGTCTCCGTCAATCGCTACTACAATATCTAATAAAGATATTTCTTCCCCTGGCTTGGACAAACGTACGCCCCCGTTCGGTCCTTTCAACGATTCCAGGAGATTAACGGCTGTAAGTTGCTGCAAGATTTTGGTAAGGAAATGGAAAGAGATATCAAGCTTGCCGCTTAGTTTTTTAATGGAAACGTATTCGCCATCTTGGTTTGATGCCAAAAATAACGTGGCCCGTAATCCATATACACATGACTTTGATAAAAGCAAAATCTGACAATTTATATTTAAGACAACTTTATCTTAAATATATTCTTTTCCCCCGACATGATCAAAAAATTATTGCAAAAAATATTAATCAAGCAGACCTCCACGGTTTTCGAAAAACATGGAGGTCTTTTCTTACCAATTATTTTTTTATATTTAGCCTCTCATAATCAGCAAAAAAAGACCTATCACATTGGATCAACGTAACTTTTATATTGAAACCTACGGCTGTCAGATGAACGTGTCTGACACCGAAATTGTCAACTCTATTTTGATGGAGCAGGGCATGCAGCCGGTACAGGAGCCCGAGCAATCCGACATTATTTTTATAAATACCTGTTCCATTCGCAAAAATGCCGAAACGCGCGTTTGGAATCGACTGAAAGAATTTCGATCCCTCAAAAAGGAGAAAGACGGCAACCTGACAGTAGGCGTGCTGGGCTGCATGGCCGAACGCATTCGCGAAAATATTATGGAAAAAGAAGAGCTTGTTGATCTGGTTGTGGGTCCCGATGCCTACCGCGACTTACCTAAACTGCTTGCCGAAGTCAACGATGGCCGAAAAGCCATCAACGTCATTCTTTCGCAGGAAGAAACCTATGCCGATGTAAAACCGGTGCGTACCAATGACAATGGCGTTAATGCCTTTGTTACCATTATGCGCGGCTGCGACAATATGTGCGCCTTTTGTGTGGTGCCCTTCACCCGCGGCCGAGAGCGCAGCCGTCCGATAGAAAGCATCCTGGATGAATTAGGCCGGCTCAGCGATCAGGGCTATAAGGAAGTCACCCTGCTGGGGCAAAATGTAAACTCCTATTTGGACGAGGATAATGATTTTACCAAGCTGATGTACGAAGCCAGTCAGGTTGATCCTGAAATGCGCATCCGATTTTCATCACCGCACCCTAAAGATTTCCCCGAAGAACTGCTGCACGTGATCGCCGAAAAACCGAATCTTTGTAATTATATTCACATTCCGGCGCAATCCGGAAATAATGCCGTGCTGGAACGCATGCGACGACCTTACACGCGAGAGCAGTATTTTAAATTGGTTGATCGCATGCGCGAAATCATTCCGGGCCTTACCCTTTCTACCGATATTATCACCGGTTTCTGTGGCGAAACCGAAGAAGAACACGATGATACCATGACCTTAATGGCGAATGTGCAATACGACTTGGCCTATATGTTTGCGTACTCAGAGCGCGGACGTACCCTGGCTCAGCGCAAATACGAGGACGATGTGCCCGAAGACGTTAAAAAACGGCGCCTTTCCGAAATCATCGAACAGCAAATGAATATTCAGGGAGAACTCAATAAAAGAGAAATTGGGCGGCGGCATCTGGTACTTGCAGAAGGGACCAGTAAACGCTCGGACGAGCAGCTGAAGGGGCGCACCGATACCAACAAAATGGTTGTATTTGATCGGCAGGATTTTGAAAAGGGTGATTATATTGAAGTCCAAATAACTGACTGTACATCGGCTACGCTCATGGGTGATTTAATTGGCAAGAGCAGCATTGCTGAATTTTCGAGAGAAAAAAAAGTCGTGACGCCTAAAGATGTTATTTACAATCTGTCGACCGGTACGGCCAACTTCACTCCTGCGCTGTAGTCTTTACTTTAACTCCTTTCATTGGTTGCCTATACTCCCGAGGATTACAGGCAGCCGGAAATATATTAGCCAGCGTTGATGCAAGCTTTTTATATCGAATTGACGTTAAATAAAAAAAGGCCTGCAATTCACTGCAAGCCTTTTTATGAACCATTCCCATTTTTAAATAAAAGTAGCGCTCCGCATTACTTTTATTGCTGAGCTACTTCAACAGTCCCAATGTTATTCGTTTCACCTACCATAACGGTTATATCAGGTACGTTTTTGTCCGCGTAAGTTGTATCACGAGGATTTACAGCTACCGTATAGGATCCGGCTTCGAGTCCGATGATTCTGAAATCTCCGCTGGTGGTATCGGCAATGGTAGAACCCACGGTATCCGAACCGGCAATAGCGTATACTACGGGTTCGGCCGCAGCCGGGTTTACCGTACCTGCGATATTACCGGTGACGGCTTCGTTGGTAGCTTTAATAACCGGTTTCAATAAGTACATACCGCTTCGTCCGGCTTCAACAACCGAGCGACTGGCATCAAAATCAAGCAGCAACACATAGGTAATATCGGCTTCGATTTCTGCGTTTACATTCAGCTTGATACCGGTCTGAGGGCCGCTTGGAACTGTTAAGTCAAATACATCCTCACCCACGACTACAGAGTGGCCGTCCGTACCTAAAATAAGCCGAATTTGCTGATAGATACCCGGCTCCAGCTCTTCTTCACCAAGTACTTCAAACGCACCGTTAGTCAATTCAAGTAAGTTATACGTCTGCTGTGGCTCGCTGATTACTTCCCATCCGCCTTCAGTGCCCTCTTCATTAACTTCTACACGCTCGATAAAGACATTTACTTCATCGGCACTGTCAATGGGGGCGTCGTACATGCGTATTTCCATACTTCCCATACCTTCTTCTGAGCCTGTTGCTCCATTATCGCAACTTATAATAAAAAGCGATAAGAGAAATATGAAGGGGATCCATGATGATATTTTTTGTTGTAACATGATATTTATATTAGGTTAATATTAATTGATAAATAAATTATGACTGTGCAAATAGGACGACTGAAAAGAGAAGGGGTTACATATTTCTTAAATCTTTTTAATAAATAATTATATGGCACTTATAGTACGTTCACTGCCCTCCGCGATTATTTCCCCGGCCATTGCCCCTCTTTTGTCGTTTTTCTAAACCGGGAGGGGTACCACCGGGCGGTCCTCCGCCAATGTTACCATCAAACAGGTTTTGTAAAATCTGTTGGGCTGGAACGCCGGCATTTAACTGGTGCGATATGCCTTCAATGACGTTAGCCGCCGGCAACTGACCGCGCTGCTGGGCCATCTTAATTGCCGCCGGTAGTTTCTGTAATTCTGATGCGTCAAATCCTGCTTTCAATGAACGGACTATCATACTCTTGGATGCGGCAGACTGTCCTCCGGCATCATCCAAATCCGATATAACACCTACTGCTGCAACCATGCTTGCAGGGCCTGTTTCTGAAAGCACGCCCTCTGTTTCTGTCTCATCCAGCAAGCTCGAAAATGTTTCGGCAGACACGCCCTTCATCACCCCTTTTGAAACGGCTTTAATCAATTCATTTCTAAACTTTGCTTCCGAAAGGCCTTGGCTCCGTGACCGTATCATTTCCTGTACATTCGGTTTTTCAATCCACGGATTCACCACCGGCCCCGCCTGACGGGTAGCGCTTTGCATGTTTTGCAATACGGGAATCATTCTGCTGCTCGAAACACCTTTTGAAAGTCCTTCCAGGGCTTTTTGTAATACCATCTCTGAGGGGAGGTTCTCTTTTGCCAAATCAACCGCCGGCTCAATAATTTGAACAAGTTCTTCATCGGTTATCGCGCGGCTCTGTGCCCGGTTCTGCAACTCCTGCAGCAGCTCATTTTCAATACCTTGTGAACGGGCTTCGTTAAGGACCTCCGTAAGCGTCTGAGTTTGTGCAAATATATCCACCGGCAAAATCATCACACCCAGCACAAGCAGATACGTGCTTATCTTTTTAAAAATATTGGCTAATTGTTTCATAATAGTCTCATCCTATTTAGTTCATTCTACCAAAAACATTGCATTTTCTCCGCCAAATCCATCATCAACGGTATAGGTATTGTTTGAAAAGGGAAGCCACTCTTCCGTGGCTCCTTCGACGTGCAGTATTTTATATTCATACGCGCCTACCGAAACGGAAACCTGTGCCGTGTAGCTATTTTTGGGTTGTTCAGTTAATGGGATACCCTCCCGTTTCCAGTTATTAAAATCACCCACCAGGTATAAACGTCCCCCGCCCGAATAATGTACGGTAACGGTTACTGTTTGATCATCTTTTTGCTGCCATTCCGGGGTAATAACACCTCTTTTTGGGCTTCCGACTTTAGGCTGAAACGAAAATCGGATCCCACCCGAAACTTTAAAATCACTGGTTTGTTCAGTAGTTGTTGAAATGGTTCGCCTGAGCCCTTCTATAGAAGTAAATATAGAAATCGATCGATTTATGGGGTAACGTCCGGTTAACCCTAATCGCCAGATTTGATCATTGCCCTGTGATGTTTCGGTTTGTGCAGGCGGGCCGCCCACCGGTGGGTTCCCCGGCCCTCCGCCATCAAACCCGGTCGTTGTAAATTGAAATTGGTACTGCTCAAAACCGAACCGGGCCGTTATTTTTGATCCGTTTAAAAAAAGATATCCCACCGATAAGGCCGATCGCAGCTGCTCTTGCGGTGCCGTAATTTTGTTCAGCTTTCCAAACACGGATGCTTTGAGCTGCCAATGGTAGCCAGGCCACGTCTCAAATTCAAGTCCGAACACCTCCGAACGGCGGCTGAAATCCGTGGTGTCGGCAAAATTTTGATACGATTGAAAATACGTTCCCGCCTTCAGGCGCAGGGACGTAAAGGGAGATGCAAACCACCTAATATACGGCTGTGCCCAGGCGGTTCCAGCGCTATGAAAACCGGTAAAGTAGCTGCCCCCGGCTTCAATGCCTGCATTAAAGGATGTGGTCAATTTGCGCCGATAATCGACCAAGCCCAGCCCGCCCCTCCATATACTCTGATTGTTAAAAAAGGGTTCGGCGACCAAACCGCCGGTAATTTCCAGGGCATTATTATTTTTGCTCCAAAACCCTTGCCCAAATATCGAGACAACTCCATACCCCGATTGCACGGCGGGATCCCAAACCGAAAAGAAGGGATTTAAATAAGTATTGCTGCTATACCCTACCCTGGTATCAACGGAAACCGATGTCTGCCAGTTTTGTGCATGCATAGTAGCCGGGATATAGATTATAGAAATTACAATTAACAGTGCTTTTAGAGTTTTTATCATAAATAGATAACAGCATTTTTATTCCCAAATCCATCGTCCTGCTGAATAGCTGCCAGTGGATCCGTGACCCAATTTTCTCCGTTCTTTACAAACATATAGCGGTGCTCACCGCGCTCCATTGCAATGAGGCCGGTCCATACCTGGTCACCGTTAATAGTTTGCAGGGTTAAATCCGCAGGATTCCAGTTATTAAAGTCGCCTGCTATTGCAATAGATTCCGCTTCATTGTCGATGTAGACGAAGCGGGTCCATACCTGTTCTCTGGTCTCAGAAACCTGTTCAACAAAAGCGCCCGGCATACCCGTAGATTTCTCTGAGGTATCCCAATTGGTGTAAAACGGCAACGCTGAAACCATTAGGGCAATCAACAACAAACAGAGAGCATAAGCGGGACGGAAGCTGATTTGTTTTGGCATCCAAAGCGATCGGATAGCGGTCCGCAGCTTCTCCAAACTGTAATTTGAGGACGCTTCGGCTTGCCGGGCCTCAATGGCATCTATCACATTATCACTAAATTCCGGGGGCACTTCAAAAGATGCGGAATCACGCAAATTTTGACCAAACGTCTGAAATCTTTGCTCAAAATGCAGCATAGACCGCATTTCCGCATCATCGGCAATCGCATGAAGTGCGGCCTGTTCCTCTTTTTCACTCAATTCATGATCAAGATATTGCCTCAGTAATGTTTCTTTTTTGTTATCCATGATACTTTAGCTGTTTTGTTCAATAAAATGCTTTAATTCTTTGCGAGCCCGGTGTACGCGAACCTTCAGCGCACTGACTGATGCATCCAGCCGCCCGGACATCGCCTGGTACGACATACCGTCGCGATACTTCATCAAAAAAGCGGTGGCGTGGTTGCTGTTAATATGCTCAAGTGCTTCAGCGAGAAGCCGGCTCCACTCATCAGATTGTACCTGGTGATCTGTTGATTTGCTTTCCGGCATTTGGCTTTCCAATTCATAGGTTTCCATTTCACTAAATCTCTTATTTTCGCGTCTGATATTTTTCGCATAATCTCTGCAGTGATTTTTAGCAATCATGTAGAGCCAGGATGAAAATTTTGAGCGGTTGTCAAATGATTCCAGCTTTTCATACGTTTTCACAAAAATTTGTTGTGCCAGCTCTTCAACTTCATCTGCGTCATCAACGAACTGGCGAACAATGTGAAATACCATAGGAGCATAACGATTTACGAGCACACGAAATTTTTCGTGCTCCCCACTTAAGATATCTTCAATAAGCCGTGACTCTTCAGTTTTCAAATCCATTCAAGAGGCCTGTAATCTAAATTTAACGTCCTAATTTAGCCATCTTTGTCATCAAAAACTGGTTCCAATTTATCATCAGCTTATAGGTATGACGACTAATAAGGCGAAGGGTTACAAAATTTGCTGACGATCTGTTTTTGAAAAGAAAACAGATAGATTGTATAAGGGGTGTACATTAGTTGCAACTTCTAAGGGTATTATAAGAGCATTCCATTTTTAACTGTGAAAGCTGATTTTAGTTATGTATCAATGTGCCGATTTATTAAATTTAGGCCACTCAAATAATTATTAACAGCACTTTCTCTATGGATCGAGAAGCATTTCAGGAGCGATATGGGTTAATCGGTGAGTCCACAGCCTTAAAACAAGTGATTGACAAAGTTAGGCAAGTTGCCACTACCGATATTACTATTCTTTTACAGGGCGAAAGCGGCGTGGGTAAAGACATCACCGCGCGGGCTATACACGGCACCAGTCAGCGCAAGCATAACGAATTAGTAATTGTAAACTGTGGCGCCATACCGGAAGGAATTATAGAAAGCGAGCTTTTTGGTCACGAAAAAGGATCTTTTACGGGCGCTCACGAAAAACGCGAAGGCTACTTTGAAAAAGCCAACGCCGGTACCATATTTTTGGATGAGATTGGCGATACGCCCAAAAATGTGCAGGTAAAACTGCTGCGGGTGCTTGATTCGGGCGAATATTTTCGGGTAGGCTCAAGTAAAGAACGCACCACCGATGTACGGGTGATTGCTGCCACAAATAAAGATTTATGGCAGCACGTACAAGACGGGCACTTCCGCGAGGATCTGTATTACCGCCTCGATACCGTAAAAATCAAGCTCCCTCCCCTGCGCGATCGTCCCGAGGACGTTATGCCCATATTTAAAAAATTTGTGAGCGAATTTTCGGCCAAATACGATTCCGTGTTCAAAGGATTTTCGGATGATGCCAAAGAACTGCTGGCCTCCTATCGCTGGCCCGGCAATGTGCGCGAACTACGTAATGTAGCCGAGCAGCTTGTGGTTCTTGAAAAATCGCAATTCGTTGATACGGATACGCTCAGGCAGTATTTAAAGGGCCGCCAGCATACCGGCTCGGCCGATAATCTGCCGGTACTTTTTGATCAGGATGAACACCGTAAAAAAAGCAATAGTGATTCATTTGACAAAAGTGACCAACAACTTATTTACAAAGCGTTGGTTGAGCTTCGCAGCGATATGGGCGATATGAAAAAAATGCTGGGCACTTTGCTGTATTCTGCTTTTTCGGGAGGTAATATGAAGGCGTTACCCAAGAACCTGCAAGATGAAGTGGAAAACAACTCGGTATCTGATTTTGACTTTGAAATGGGATCAACGCAAGAAGATTCTCAAGGAATGCCCTCTTTCACCGAGGCCGACATTGAAGAAAACGATGAAGAAGCGACGGAAAACAGCTTTGATCAGTTTTTTACCGGCGATGATATTCCCTCCATTGAAAACACGGAACAATTTTTAATTGAACAATCACTCAAAAAATACGACGGTAATCGCCGCAAAGCCTCCGAAGTGCTCGGCATTAGCGAGCGTACGCTCTATCGCAAACTGGATCAATACGGACTTGAATGATGGCTACCGCTAACAAAACAATCATCCAAAAAGTACAATGCCAAATATTAAGGGGTTTTAAAAAACCAGCTGTACACTCTTCGACTCCATTCGCCCGATGTGAAATCGGAACTCATTGCGCCCCTGACAGCTGTCGGGGCGTCATATTGCCTGTCCCGACTCATTCGGGGAGCGCAACGAAACCGCCGGCTGGCGGAGAAGTGAAATCGAAATATCTTACAATATTTCGAATCCCCTTAATACTATTACTGATGCCGTTTCTTTTGTTTAGCGGATGCCTGAATTATGGTTTTTCCGGTGCATCCATTCCGGAAGGGGTTAATTCTATCTTCATTCCATTTTTTGCTAATCAGTCATCCGCCGGCGTTCCCGATTTAAGCGGACAACTGAATGAGGTGCTCATCAACCGGTTCATCAACCAGAGCCGGCTGCAGCTGGCCAATAATCGTGGCAACACCGATGCGGTCCTGGAAGGCACCATTGCATCATACACAAATCAGCCTTTTAGCGTGACCGGTGATGACCGCGCCGAGCAAAACGAAGTGACTATTGTGGTGAGGGGCCGGTACCAATACACCGATGCCGAAGAGCCGGAATGGAACAAACAATTTACCGGGGCGGCTACGTATGACCCCAACGAAAATCCTATCGAAGGAGAAAATAATGCGGCACGCGAGGCACTGGAACAAATTGCCAATAATATGTTTAATGATGCGGTTAGCGGGTGGTAAATATTCAGGATTAAGGTTTAGGTTGAGATACAGAAAAACTAAATTATTTGATATTTAACCTCGTACTTTACTGATCTTTATATATTCCAGATAATCAAATTTCCATGGCTGAACTTCCGTTTGATATCCCCCATTCTCTAATGTCGTATTTGGAACAGTACGAATCGGCGCCTGTAAAAATATCTCACCGTTTGGAAAAACAGTTAAAAAAACGCGGGCCTGATGCGGTAGGCCATTTTTTATTGGGCTGGTTTTATCACCGCCAAGATAATCATCAAAAGGCTATGACCTGCGCTGTTAAAGCAAAAAGTTTTGCCCCCGGTAGCCCCTTTTTTGAAAAATTGCATTACTATTTTAGCCACCCTGAACTTTTTGAGGCCTGGTGCAGCGAATCCCGCGATGAGCTTACGCACATAAACCGCTCCGGGGGGTATACCTCGCAATCCATTCATGATTTAAATGTACTCATTGAGAAACTGTCAGCGCTGGAACCATCTCCCATGAAAGAAAATATGCAGAGCCTTGCGGATGACGACAACCCGGAAAAGAACAGTTTTGATGATACCGACGATATTGTCTCCGAAACCCTGGCCAAAATTCATGAAAACCAAGGTAAAAAAGCCGCTGCCATCAAAACGTATAACCGGTTAAAAGAGATAAACTCCGGGCAAGCGGACTTTTATGATGAGCAAATCAAACGGTTGGAAGCAGGAAGAGACAACCATTCTGAAGAGGAGTAACTTAAATCAACCCGTTAAAGGGTTGGAAATTATTTAATAACACGATCCTGAACCATGAGGCTATATTGTCAAATGGGTCATCCCCCTGTCCCCCTTGTATAGACCGGGGACATGGTTAACACCTGTTCGGGGAGATGGTTTACACTTTGGTTCATGATTTTAGTTTAAAATAATGGTTCGAATATGCTGATTGCAAAAATAAA
>Ga0306869_1000370_pt1 | contig 22205 bp, 20 predicted proteins | sample AntRauTorckE6833_FD_190421 | JGI IMG/M metagenome (GOLD analysis project Ga0306869, IMG submission 190421) | Saline lake microbial communities from Rauer Islands, Antarctica - Metagenome Torckler E6 #833 (v2) (version 2) | ecosystem: Environmental > Aquatic > Non-marine Saline and Alkaline >... | reverse complement strand
ATCCACTGGCTGTTTGACCAGATTGACAGCGGGCTTCAGGCGCGGGGTGGCGCTGTTAACGAAGACATTGTTCGAGGGGCTATTCGCTACGAGTTTCTGAAGGTTAAAATTGGTGGCGACGTCGTGTTTGACGTTCAGGAGTCTATTAGTATTCACGGCAACTCTGGGCCATATTTACAATATGCGCACGCTCGGGCTCGCTCGATACTTGCCAAGACCATGGCTCCGGAGGCTCTTTTGGATGGTGAAGAGCTCACTGCTGATGAGCGTAGTCTCGTCCGCAAGCTGAGCCACTACGGGCAGACACAGGAGAAGGCTATCGAGGAACTTGCGCCCCACATAATTTGTACCTACTTATACGAACTCGCCCAGAGCTTTAATAGGTTTTATGAACATAACCGAGTAGTAGGCGACGATCGAGAGAAGACGCGGGCCTATCTGGTCCAGCAATATGCCAATACACTCAAGGATGGACTTGAGCTACTAGGCATTACCGCAGTCGAAAAGATGTAGTTACGAAAAAGCATAAAAACTATGTACAATAAGGGCTAATCATGAAGTCAGCACTCGTTTTATACCCTCATCAGCTTTTTCCTGCCGATATGCTTCCGGAAGTGGATACTATTTTCTTGGTGGAAGAGCCGCTGTATTTTGGTGTTGATAGTGAGTTCCCGTTGCTTATGCACAAGCAAAAGCTGGTACTACACCGCGCCAGTATGCGGCGCTACGTTGAAGAGGTACTCTGGCCTATCAACGATAATGTGTCATATATAGAGCTTGACCCGCTGTATCAAACAGACGACATCTTTAAAAAAACCAAAGGCTTTGACCGGATTTATATATTTGACCCAGTCGATGACATCCTGTTGAAGCGGATTATGCGGGGCAGGCGTGAGCACGAAGGCGACGTGGCACTTGAGCTCTTGCCGTGTCCAAATTTTTTCCTCAAAGACCAAGAAGTCCGAGATTATTTTGTACAAGAACACAAGCAGGTGTTTGGTGAGTTTTATCAGTGGCAACGAGAGCGGTTCAATATACTCATCGGCGACAATTACAAACCCGTTGGCGGAAAGTGGAGTTTCGACAACGAAAACAGAAAAAAACTGCCAAAAGACATAGAACTGCCAAGCTTTGAAGTATTTGGGAACAATACATTCGTTGATGACTCAAAAGTGTGGGTAGAAAAATATTTCCCGGATAATCCAGGCGGTACAGATTTTATTTGGCCAACGTCTCATGCCGAGGCAGAAGCCTGGTTACAAGATTTTGTAGCCCATCGATTGGATAACTTTGGCCCATATGAGGACGCCATCGATGGCACGGCGCCGTGGGTGTTCCATAGTGTATTAACGCCAAGTTTGAACATCGGCCTATTGTCGCCTCAGCAAGTCGTTTCAGCTGCTCTGGAGCGTCATCATAAAAAACCAGTTCCGCTGGCCAGTATTGAGGGCTTTATTCGTCAAGTCTTGGGCTGGCGCGAGTATATGCGTGGTCTGTATGTTGTTCGCGGTGGACCAATGCGTACAAAAAATGTATTCGATCATACCCGCCAGCTAACACCGGAGTGGTACGACGGCACGCTTGGATTGCCGCCGTTCGACGATGTCACCATGAAGTTGCAAAAACATGGCTACGCCCATCACATCGAGCGGTTGATGATTGCTGGCAATCTGATGCTGCTGTGCGAGATTCACCCCAGCGAAGTCCACCGATGGTTTAGCGAAATGCACGTAGACGCTTATGACTGGGTTACGGTACCTAATGTATACGGTATGAGCCAGTTCGTTGATGGCGGTACAATGGTGACAAAGCCCTACATCAGTTCAAGCAATTACATTCTGAGCATGAGTCGATACGAAAAAGGTGAATGGGCTGATATCTGGGACGGACTGTTCTGGCGTTTTATCGAGAAAAACCGAGACATCTTGCAAACAAACCCGCGCATGAAAATGATGGTAGCGCAATTAGATCAACTGGACCCTGACCGCAAGCGGATTATTTCCTATCGGGCCGAAGATTTTTTGCAAAAATATACCCGCTAAATACCCTGGCAGATATAGCCATCCCAAAACATAATGATCATTTTTGACCGCATCTTACCACCACTCATAATTTAACTATTTTGTTTCGGGGGGCTATACATTCGAATGCCGTATAGTAGTTACTGAAATATAGGGAGTATTTATGTTGGAGACCGCACATACACTGATAACTCGTGCCGCAAAAAAGTGTGGCCTAAGCGAAGAGCAAATCAAGCAATTGCTTGAGCCAGAAAACATTGTCACGTTCTCGATTGAGATGGACAACGGTGCGTCATATCCCGCCTTCCGTGTACAGCACAATAACGACCGAGGCCCATACAAGGGTGGTGTTCGGTTTCACCCGCGCGTCGAGCTGGATGAGGTACGCGCACTCGCGGCTCTTATGACGTTCAAAACTGCTGCGGTGGACATTCCGCTTGGTGGTGCAAAAGGCGGTGTATCAGTTTCTTCACGTGATATGTCGGAAGCCGAGCTAGAAGAGTTGTCCCGCAAATACGTCAGAGGTCTTCGAACAAGCATTGGTCCAGATACAGACATACCAGCGCCAGACGTAAACACCAATGCAAAAATTATCGATTGGATGTCTGATGAGTACACGAAGTTAACTGGTGATGAGAGTGGTGCAGCTTTTACCGGTAAGTCATTGCAAAACGGTGGTTCGGAAGGCCGAGAGGCTGCGACTGGCCGGGGTGGTACAGTGGTTTTAGGCGAAGTCTTAAAACTACACAAGCTAGACAAAACTGAGCTTACCTATGCGATTCAAGGCGTCGGTAACGTCGGCTCATTTTTTATTAAAATTGCCGAATCCATGTTGCCAAATCTCTTACTGACGGCAGCATCTGACTCCAAAGGGGGGCTTTCGTCGGCCTTTGGGTTCGACCACGATACCATTAGCTCGTATCGGAAAAACGGAAAACACCTCAACGACCATGCTTCGGAAGATAGCGTGGCACTGTCTAACGAGCAATTGTTATCAGAAGACGTTGATGTATTGGTGCTCAGCGCCTTAGGCGATGTCATCACTGAGGATAATATGAGTACTATCAAGGCTCGAGTCATCCTTGAGCTTGCCAACGGACCCGTAAACGAAAAAGCCTTTGATTATTTAAGTGAAAAAGGCGTCATTATCATCCCGGATATCGTCGCTAATGCCGGTGGGGTTATTGTGAGTTTGCTTGAGCGGCAGCAGAATAAAGCCGATACCCACTGGACAGAGAAGGACGTCAACCAGAAACTAGACGCAATATTGAAGAAAGCCGTCGACGATATGGACGTCTGTGCCACCAAAGAGAAAACAACGCTCAAAGAAGCCGCTTTTATGGTCGCTATCAGGCGTCTTATCGATGCATCTTCTTGAGTGTAGTAAGATAGAACTATAAAAGAGGAGTCGTACGGCAAAATAAAAGGTTCAGTCAGGATTCGCTGAATTCATAAACTTTGTTCGCGAGTAGAGAGTTGTTGGGTTAGCGGTAGGATTGGCAATTGGCATTGCGGCCACTGGGACAGTACAGGATATCGTCGACGGGATTATCAGTCCATTAGTCAGATTTCTACTAGCTGGCACGGATCTTTCAAGTCTGACCTGGAATACCGGCATCAGCCGAGGCGGTGAGGATTTAGTGTTTGGCACTGGCGCCGTGCTTAATTCCATCATTACATTATTGGCAACCGCTTTCGTCATTTACTATGTAGTTAAACGATTCAAACTCGACACATTAGACAAGAAAAAAGATTAAATACTAAGGAGTTATACCATGACATTTATTAAAATTTTACAGAGAAAAGACATGGCATCAGGTATCGTTGCTATTGCGCTTGGGTTTGCGCTAGCTCAGTTTTTAACCGTCGTAGCTGACGGGTTTTCTGTGTTTTTTTCCGGCATTGTAAATACATCATCTGTTTCCTATAACTGGCGTAACTCGCTGTTTGATCCGAGTATTCTGCTGGTACTACAAATCGTAATATTGGAAGTCTTTGCTCGTTTGACGATAGCCTTCCGGCAACTCGTCATTAACGCAAAGGGGAGGTAAGTATTGTCTAATAATACCGAAGAAACATGGAGAAAAAAGCTGTCGCCTGAGCAGTACCGGGTACTTCGAGAAAAAGCTACGGAATCTCCGTTCACGGGTGAGCTTCTTCATAACGAAAAGGCCGGTATATATATCTGCGCTGGTTGTGGAGCCGAGTTGTTCTCGAGCGACCATAAGTTTGACTCCGGCAGTGGTTGGCCTAGCTTCTACGACGTTGCTTCATTGGATACAGTCGAACTGAAAGTGGATGCCACTCACGGCATGCAACGTACGGAGGTCGTCTGTCGGAGCTGTGGCGGTCATCTGGGCCATCTGTTTGAGGATGCACCTCATCAGCCGACCGGTCAACGTTATTGCATAAATTCTGCTGCGCTAGCTTTTGAATCAAAGGATACTGCTGATGATTCGGGCGCATAAAATACTAATCATCACTGTACTCAGCGCGTTAGTCTTGGTGGGCTTAGGCTTTGCGTATTTTTTGACGCAGGGAAGGGACAGAGCAACTGAGGAAACTGCCTCGTCAAACTCAACCACTGGTGCTGAGCCAGGAAGTATCCCAGACGATACGATGCTTCGTCTCGTAGCCACGGGTGATATGATTGCCCACGATTCAATTCTTGCCAATGCCCAGATCGCTGATGGATATGACTTTTATTCGCTTATGAGCGAGATGAATCCATATTTTGAGCAAGCAGATATTCGTTTCTGTAACGAAGCAACGCCAGCTGGTGGTGAACAATTCGGTATATCGGGCTATCCGGTATTTAATGCGCCATTGGAGTGGCATGATGGTATGGAGCAGGTTGGTTGTAATGTCATTAACCTCGGCACCAACCACACGAACGATAAGGGCCAACCATTAATTGATGTGATGGTAGAGGATTGGAATAATAAAGAAGTCTTGGCTACGGCGGGCGCCAATCGCTCGCAGGCCGAGCGTGATGATATCAGTTATTTTGAGGTTAAGGGAGTTCGCTTCGCGTTCTTGTCATATTCAACATACACCAATGATCCAGCGTCAAATTCGTACGGCTTAGTTATGTATGATTCTGCGGTGGCGCAAATTGAGATTGCTGAGGCAAAATCTAATGCAGATTTTGTGATTGTTAGTATGCGCTGGGGCGATGAGTATAGTGATAGTATTTCGACTGCTCAGGAAGAGGCGGCGCAGGACGTGGTGGATGCGGGGGCAGATTTTGTGTTCGGTCACGGCCCTCACGTTCTTCAGCCGGTCAAAAAAATGAGTGCAAGCGACGGGCGTGAGGCCGTCGTCTGGTACTCACTCGGAAACTTCCTGAACACACAAATACCAGTCGAAGCATTGGTAAGCGGATTTGCTGTTATGGATATTGATATTTCGTCAAAGACAATTGAAAATGTTAGTTTTTTACCCGTATATACTCATTATGATTGGACGGCAGATGAAGCCACTCGGGAAGACCTCTTGGCCCGAGAAAATGTGCAAATGCAGGTGCTGGATAAATCTGCCGACTTGCTGGCTCGTTCGCAGTTAGGTACGACGGTTGAGGCGCAGACAGAGCGGGTGCGAGAAGTTTTGAACCAGTTTACGACTGTCGAGATTTTGAGCTCTGATCAGTATTAATCCTTTTTGATAGTAGGGTTGGTGACTTGCTACGAAAAGCTAGGTGTTCTTTTTACAAAAGGACTGCATTTGTTCCATTTTTGTATCGTCAAAAACGGAACCCAAAAACCGACAGGCGGTTGTCTTCACCTGGCTTATATCTCCCAACTCCCTCAATCAGTTTCTGCGGAACTCGCTCCGCTCAGACATCCTCGAAACATGACTGACGTCGTTAGCAGATAAAAATCAGTGAAGCCAAAGCCTGGATGGCTGCATGAGACAAAGGTTCCGGCTTTACTCGACAGACTGCTGATGAAAGCCATCAGTTTTGCTGAGCCTGGGTGGACTGCAGGGGATTGTATAGCGGTAAATGTTGGTGCCGTCCCTGAATACGCAAGCCAGCTTGCGTATTCATCTAAGGAGTTAATTTTTGCTAAAATATGCTTTTTAGGAGCGGTGGGTAGTTTGGGGGCATAGAAGGTAGAAGTTCGAATATGGTTTTTTGAGAGCTATTTTTATATTAAATAGTTGTAAAGACAGGACTCTTTACAACCCGAAGAATTCTTCCATGGTTTGGCTATTTTCGTGTAGTTCATTGGCGAGTTCTTTGCCGACGTAGCGCAGGTGCCATGGTTCGTACTGGTAGCCGGTGATGTCTTCTTTGCCTTCAAGGTAGCGAATGATAAATCCATGTGTATGCGCATTTTGTGCGACCCATTGGCCTTGAGGCAAATCTTCAAAACATATTTCTAGGTGACATTGACCACTTGGGGATGTGACGTCAAAGACCAAGCCGGTTTGGTGTTCGCTGGTGCCAGGCCGGGCAGAGTAGCGGTCGGCTGCTTCCTGACCGTCGCTGGCAACGTAGGAGTTATAAAACTGTGCTTGTAATGCTTCCGAGCGGTAGCCACTGCCAAATACCAAGGTTATTCCGTCTGACGTGGCATCGGCAAACATTGCTTCGACCGCGGGTATGGCAGTTTGAGATAGCTTCATTTGTTCGGCGCCGGAATCAAGTCGCAAGCGAACATTTGGCACACCTAAGCTGGGTGGTGTATAGCCATCGGGAAGGGGGCGTTCCCGGCTGACAACCCACCACTGGCTGCCGGGCTCGTCGATGCTGTATTGTTGCTTGTCAAAACCTGAACTTTCGGGTTCTGGGGCAAACTCTGCTGGTCGATCATCTTCAGAGACCTGCTGGTTCTCTTGTTGTTCGGGTGCTGGCGCATCTGCTTGCCGGGAAAACATAACAAATACGATGGCAAATATAAGTCCAAGTACGACGAGTGCTGTGATTATTATTCGTCTGTTCATGCTAGGTAGTATAACCCTTCGTGTCTATAGCTGGTTTTTGTTTTTGGAGGGCTATACGTATACTTGAACGTAATATGATAGACAAGAAAGCATTACCAACGAAGTTGCTCTGGGTTGACCTGGAGATGACGGGCCTCGACCCGGATAAGGATGTCATTCTAGAAGTGGCAGCCGAGGTAACTGATTTTCAGTTTGAGACCTTGGCGTCATACGAAGCTCGCATTACGCAACCAAAAAAAATAGTACTGGAACGAATCAAAGAAAACATTTGGTGGCGTGAATTTCCAGAAAACCGCGATGATTTTATTAATAAGCTCTCAGAAGGTACATCGCAAACCGACGTAGAAAAAGAGCTTATCGCATTTTTGGCTAAACATTTTGGCAGTGAGCCGGCAGTACTTGCGGGGAACTCTATTCATAACGATCGGAATTTTATTAAACGGTGGCTACCTGAGTTTGACTTGCGTTTGCATTACCGAATGCTTGATGTCAGCAGTCTCAAGATTATCATGCAGGGCAAATACGGGGTGGAATTCGAGAAAAAAGAAGTCCATCGAGCTTATGACGACATCCAGGCTTCAATAGCTGAGTTGCAGTTTTATTTGGATTGGTTGAAAGCTCAGCAGAAGTAGGGGCGAGCCGTAATACTTGATATTTGATATTTGATGGGCTTGCTACGCAAGCCTGTAGGCATACTTTTAGTTGTAGGGCTAGACTAGGTGTTTTTTTCAAAGAACCTATTTTCTTCCATTTTATATCGCTAAAACGGAAGCCAAAAGGCGACAGGCGACAACGTATTTCGATTGCTTGAGCAACAAAGTCTCTTAGTCTTGCTACGCAAGCCCCTCGTCATACTTTTGCCAACAGGAGCAAAAGTATGCAAAAGTCCCGCAGACAGCACCAAAACAATGATTGCCTGTCTTTCCACCTCATAGAGGCGCTATTTCAACGCCTCTGGCGGTTTTCGCTTGTATTACTTTAGGTAGAAGCAAAAACAAAGGAAATAGCTTGACTCCTCCATAAGCTGAAGACAGGCATCAGTTTTGCCGAGCCTGGGAGGGGGCTTCGAATCTAGAGCTCGTCTACGCCGATGACTAGACTCAAACATCCTCGAAACGTGACTGAGCTAACTAAAAGATAAAAATCAGTGAAGCCAAAGCCTGGGCGTGGTGTCCGTGCGGGCTTTTTGGTTTACATTACACACATGGACGGCGTGCTGATAGGTTCCAGCGAGATGATCTACCGCGCCATAGAACATGTGTTAACCGAGCGGGGCGTTTCTGGCGTGACTCGTCAGCATATGGCGGAGGTAACCGGCAAGCCGATTGCTGAGATGTATCGAATATTAGCGCCAGGATTGGACTTACTTGAGCTAGAAAAGCTCCATCTTGATCATCATGCCGAAAATCCTCATCTGTAAAGATAATTACAAACTTGGTGTGTTCACGGGATTCAATCAACTTAGCTATGAACGACTTGACCGGTTTAATCTGCTTGGCTATTTTGGCCACATCGTCGAAACAACGCAGTACAGAGAACACAAGCTACACTCTGAGGGCTTACTTTTGTGCATCGAGAAACTAGAGACCACGGCGGAAAAGGTGGTCTATATTGGCGACGGCGTCAGCGATATGCTGGCTGGCCACGCCGCACAAGTGCATACCACTATTGGTATCACGACCGGGTTTGGCTCGGGTGAGGAGCTTCGGGGAGCAGGAGCTGACCATATTATTGATTCACTGCAGGAGCTTTTGCTACTACTTGATACAATCAATGGGTATGATGGATCATAAAACAATAGAAGACTATATTTTAAGTTTTACTCGCACCAGAATGGCGCACCCGTTTGGCGACGGCGTTGCCGTGTATCAGGTTTTTATACCAAATCAGCCAGGCGCCTCGCATACTGAGGCAGTGCAAGGTAATGCCGACAAAGATGAAGAGCCAGGAGGCATTAATGCTAGCGGAGTGCACGGTGCAGAGGAGCATCGAAACGAAGCGTACAATCCGTACGCCGAGCAAGACGCGCAATCCGCAGCAAGCAGTCAGCAAAAGGCCAGCTTGGCTGGGCTTCAGGCTGCTGCGGTTAATGGTTCCTGGAAGATGTTCGCGCTGATAGCAGAGGGCAAAGACCCCGTCCGCTTGAGCCTTAAATGCGACCCATTGCTGGCAAAAGTACTCCGCGAAAAGTACGAGACCGTACTGGAAGGCTATCACCTACATAAAAAACACTGGAACACTATCATTTTAACTGGTCAATTGCCACTGGAAGAACTGCAGGGGCTTATTCGGCACAGTTACGATCTGGTTACAAAATCTGGCGCTGAGACACCTCGGATTAGTTAGTTCTCTATTTGACCGAGCAATAACTCGGTATCGGCGTACATTTTTTGTAGTTCATCTTGCTCAGATTTTGTGGTTGCATTGTCGTATGAACGGCTTAGGAGCTCCTGGTACGCTGTTATTTCAGCTTTCAGGATATCAAGAAAAACTTGATCAAAATCACCCGCCTGTTCAGCGGTCTCCAGGTCTCTAGTAACAGATGCATCTGCTCCAGCTCGCAATTCTGTCGGGCTCAAGGAGTTATCCAGAGTTGTTAGGCGGGCGAGTGTCTTTAATTTGGACGAGTTGATGGAGCGTATGGTGGTCGCGGAAAGGTTCATAACTTCCTGACTGCGGGCTTTGTCAGTCCCGATGTCGGCGATTCGGATTATTTCTTCTTGCGTTCGCGCTATCTCGCCATAGGTCTCTGCGCTAGAGGGGCCACTACCGAGTAACACAGCGAAAAACACCCCAAAAATCAGCAACAGCAGTCCGCCTCCGATGCTGGCGATTATAGTTCGGTGTTTTTTATCCGGCCCTGTTTGTAGGGGTTGCGTATCTTGTTGCATAAATGTGTAGTCGTTTTGGTTTTGTTCGTCTGGGTTCATGCTCAACTCATAATAATTCATTCGCTGTATAAAGACAAAACCAAGCATAAGCTCTTCCTAGATTTGTCTTTTGAGCTTACACTTATAGCCAGATGGATGCAGTTGAGGATATCAAGAGTCGGTTAAGTATTGAGGATGTCGTTGGTGACTACCTTGAATTGAAGCGCTCCGGCAGGAATCTAAAAGGCCTGAGTCCCTTTACGAGTGAACGAACGCCGAGCTTTATGGTGAGCCCAGAGAAGCAGATATGGCATGACTTTAGCTCCGGCAAGGGCGGAAACATGTTTAGCTTTGTCATGGAGATAGAAGGGTTAGATTTTAAGGGCGCTCTGGAGCTACTGGCCCGCAAGGCAAGTATCGACCTTAGCCAGTATCGTTCCGCCCAGGCAGGCAGTAATAGCAAGCTGAAGGAACGGCTGTATGCCGCTAATGAAGCAGCTGCCCGGTTTTATCAGGTGCAGTTTTCCAAGAATAAAATTGCCTTGGAATACGCATTAAAGAAACGTGGATTTACCAAAGATATAGCACTAGAATTTCGGTTGGGTTACTCGCCCAGTAATGGGGCCGCGCTTTACGACTTCTTAGCCAAGCGAGGTTTCAAGGACGATGAGCTAAAAAAAGCCGGACTTATCACGATTCGCTACAACCGACCAAGCGATATGTTTCGTGGACGACTCATGGTTCCACTGATGGACGCCCAGGGAAGGGTTATCGGCTTCACGGCTCGACTGCTGGATGATCAGCCCGATGCTCCAAAGTACATCAATACTCCGCAATCAATGCTGTATGACAAAAGCCGTCATATTTACGGGTTTCATCTGGCAAAAGACGCCATTCGCAAAACGGAGTACTGCGTCGTGGTGGAGGGGAACTTAGATGTAATCGCCGCTCATCAAGCCGGAACACGGCAGGTTGTTGCCACTGCCGGTACGGCGTTGACCGAAGCACACCTAAAAGCTGTCAGTCACTTTACCGACGATATCCGCCTGTGCTTTGACCAAGACAAAGCTGGGCAAACGGCTGCTGAGCGGTCTATTGGCGTAGCAGGCAAAGTCGGCGTCTCGCTATACATGATAGATATTCCAGCAGGCAAAGACCCGGATGATCTTATTAAGGAAGATCTCTCTGGCTGGATCAAAACTATTGATAAGCCGTTGTATGCGCCCGATTGGCTGATAGCCCGCTACGAAAAACAGCTTGATATAACGACTGGTCCCGGCAAGCGTGAGTTCAGTGACATTGTCCTACGTTTAGTTAAGAGCATGAAAGACGACGTCGAGAGAGACCACTATATCGGCGTGCTGTCGGAAAAACTTCAGGTATCAAAAGACGCCTTACGGACAAAACTATCGCAGACGACGCTTGAAACGCGCCGGCTTAAAAAGATAGACGCCGACAAATTGAGTAAAGCACCAATAGATGCGTCGGCCGTCGAGCGCCAAAAGTTGCAAGATCACCTGCTAGCATTGGCCATGTTCCAGCCAGCCTTGCGCGGAAGTCTTCTGCAGATACACGCAGAGATTTTCGAAACCGATACAGCCAAGAAAATTGTCTCCTTCCTCAAGGAAAATCCGACGTTTTCCGGTAATCTCTCAGAGGCAGGCGCATTGAAGGATGTTACTGAATATGTTAAAATTCTTTCATTACAGTCTGAGGAACTTTATAGAGATCTAGACCTCGTTGAACTTCGTGACGAAGCTATGCGAATCAAGACTCGCCTCATTGAACAATACGTGAAGTACAAAAAACAAGCGATCATGTCAGCCTACAAAGACGCTGACGAACAAAAACAAGTAGAACTGCTTACCAAAGCCAATCAACTCGACACACTATTAAGACATTAGCGAAAGAGGGCCAACCCATGCCAAAGAAGAAGACCAACAAAGAACCTGTTAAAAAGGCTGAAGCGCTTGATCCAAAGGCGGTCGTTAAGCTAGTCGAAAAAGCCAACAAAGACGGTAAGATTGAACAAAAAGATATCTTCAAAGTTATCCCTGACACTCCAGAAAATGTCGACGTGCTTGACGCACTCTACACAGAACTGGCTGATTCGGATGTTGAAGTTATCATTCCGCCAGATTTGGACAAGAAGTCCATGAGCAGTGAATGGGTGGCCGACGATGAGGACGAAGTTGTGCCACCACAAGGTACCTCGTATCTCGACGACATTTCAGATGACTCTGTCCGTCTGTACCTACGCGAAATTGGTAAAATCCCGCTCCTAAGCGCCGAGGAAGAGCTAGCCTTAGCTCAAAAAGTTGTCGCCGGTGAACCGGGGGCCAAGGACAAGATGGCAGAGGCAAATATGCGCCTCGTTGTGTCTATCGCTAAGCGCTACGTTGGCCGTGGCCTTGATTTGCTTGACCTGATTCAAGAAGGTAATACCGGGCTTTTGCGCGCTGTTGAGAAGTTTGACCCAGACAAGGGCTTTAAGTTCAGTACCTACGCGACTTGGTGGATTCGCCAGGCTATTACCCGCGCTATTGCCGACCAAGCACGAACCATTCGTATTCCGGTGCACATGGTCGAGACCATCAACAAACTGCTCCGAACCCAGCGCCGCCTTACACAGGAATTAAACCGCGAACCAACCTACGAAGAAATCGCTGCCGCCATGGAGCTAGAAGTCGACAAGGTTGAACACATTATGAAAATCAAGCAGGACATTTCGAGTCTAGACGCGTCCGTTCGTGACGACGAAGAAGATTCTGTACTGGGTAATTTCATCGTCGATGAAGATACCGTCACCCCTGAGGAATCAGCTACCGGCTCACTGCTAAAATCACATGTAAAAGGCTTACTCGGAACGCTCACGGAACGGGAACAAAAAATACTCAAACTCCGCTTTGGCCTTGAAGACGGCAAAAGCCATACGCTGGAAGAAGTCGGCCAAGAGTTTATGGTAACTCGTGAGCGCATTCGACAAATCGAAGCAAAGGCTCTAGCTAAACTGCGCAAGCATCGTGACAGTAAGCGCCTGCACGACTATTTAAAGTAAACGACACGTAAGCAAAAAGGGGAGCGTCATGCACATTGTTGGTATCGGTGGACTGCCACGTAGTGGTAAAGATACACTTGCCGAAATGTTTATGTCCTCCGGATTCTTTGGTGTCTCGTTGGGTGATATTGTGCGTGATGCTTCCAGGGAGCGCCATGCCGACAAGTCAGACCCGATTTCGGTGGCGAACATGACCGAGACTGCCAACCACATGAGAGACAATCACGGTCCGGATGTCGTACTAAACCAGGCACTGGAGCGGTATAAAAAAGCCAGCCAAGAAAAAGCCTACAAAGGGCTTGTTATCTTTAGCGTGCGAACACCTGTCGAGGCTGACTTTATATTGTCGCAACACGGGCAGCTGATATGGGTAGAGGCCGACGACCAGGTTCGGTACGACCGAGCAGTTGAGTTCTCGCGCAAAGGCGAAATGAAGGACATCACACTAGAAACGTTTGTAGCTCACGAAGCACTGCAGTGGGAGCCTCGACAGGGTATACCAAAAGATGCCCAGATGAACGTAGCCTACGTAAAGCAAAAAGCAACGACGGTATTTGAGAATAACATCAATGATCTAAAGCAGTTTCAAAAGAACGCCCAATCCCTGATTCAGTCATTTACGGAGAAGTGATAGTGCTCTGGGGTTTCAAGCCATTGATGTATACCAGATACAAAAGTGGGGGAGTATTAAATTGCTCTTAGGGCAAGTACAGAGTAGCTCTAGGGGTATATAATTGCATAAAACGATATTAAATGCTATAATATATTAGATGGATACCTCTAAAAATCCAACTGTATCGTTACCAGAAAGAGAGACTTTCTACTCTGGTTCTGTTGGTTTAGAGCAGGCTTTAGATGGGTTGAGTGCTGACGAAATGTACCTTCGGCTACAAATAGCAAAAGAATCTTCCTCAAAATCTAATGAACCTGAATCTTTCTACAGTGAAAGTACTCATATAGCTCAGGACAGGACGGATCTACCGGTTTTGGTGCGTGCACAGGCGTTGGAAGTAGGACTTCATTTACTGTCTCATCGTTTTTCCTTCTACAATCATGGGTCAGCTGAATTACAGGAAAATAAACGAAAATACCCAGCACTATATAAAGAATACGAAAAAATTAACGAAGTAATTCCCGAGTATTTTGCATTTAAGGGCTACTTTGATTTTTCTCGCGAAAGAGACGGGGAGTTTCCCCCATACTCTTATGCCCCTCGCAAGATGAGACAAATAATACTCGAACAGGCAGCATTAGACGGACTAGATAAAGATGTAGTCGCGCCTGACCCTCATGACTTTTCCCGTGACCCAATCGGCACACCTGAAAGTTATCCGCTGGGAGCCGCAGTATTGGCATATAAGCTGAGTGGTAATGCACGGGAAGATAAAATGGGGTCGGATAATCCCTCCCTTGCAGCATGGGAGGCTGCGCTAAGATGGAACAGCCGAGATACGCAACAAAAATTTATAGAAATTACCGGTAAAAGGGTCAGTCTGGCGCACGGACTACTTGCAAATCTGGTAACTACCTTTGGTCGGTATGGCCCAAACTTTGAAGAGCGCTTGGATCCATTAGAAGAAACTGCACTAGGATACGGGGGAGAGATCCTACAACTCTGGAAAGAGGCTGCTGTTTTGCCAGAAATGTTTGGCGACCAGGTTCAGTCTTGCGAAACTCGTTTCGAGACACTGTTATTAGCACTCAATGAATCAAGAAATTTATACAGAACACGTTCGCCGCTGATACATACCGACAAAGACAAGCCGCCATTGCCAGTCGAACTCAGTCAGAAAACCGTGAAAGAAAGCTTAAATACACTGCACGGTGTATTTAGTTATTGGAATGCAGTTGCAGCGTCCGATACCGTACGCACCGTCAAAAGTGTTGATGAAGGCGGTTTTTCAATATACCGGTTTGTAGACATTGCAGGTGAATTGCCACCTGCCGGATGGGTGTATATAAGGGAGGAGGCCGCAAAAGAGTATAACGACAGGTACGAATACGGACGTCCAGATTCTGGTGTAGACGCTTCGGTAAGCTACAACGTTGATCTTAATCAGTTGCCTGGCTTGGGCGATAAAATACCTGCAATCGAAAAAGGAGAAGAAGACGCTTTTAGCATTCGGGTGGACCATGAAGCGTATGACTTAGACGAAAAAGGGAGTCTTGTTCGTTGCCCGATGGGTACGCGTAAGGTCACGGCGCTAGATATTGGTGCCATTTTAGGAGAAGATGAACGAAAGAGTACAAAAATTAGCCGGATTTTGGCTTATGGAGCACAGTTAGCTGAAGGACGTTCTACGACAGGGCTAAATCACCACCGGCTCGATGCTGAGTTTACGGATATCGTTGAAGCGGCACGTAATTTTGTAGAAAACCGACGTATGACACCTCAAGAAACTGCAAAACTTCAAAAAATAGGCTCTGTTGGGCTTGCAGATGTCGCTACACCAAAAACCGTTTCTTAGCGAGTATAGTCAACGTTTGTACTAATAAGATGAAAAATTTGACGGAAACTTTCTGCAATTTGCGGACTGTCAATTATCATCGCGACTGCCTCTTCGCCGTAAGAAATGACGGCGACTTTATCACCATATGCCTTCCACTCTACTTTTGCTGAATAGCTTTCTTTTGGTATCCACGTTCGATTAAAATTATTAGCTATATCAATGGCTGGATTGTGGTTGGCGCTGGGCACGTCAGGTGTGATGGCATATGTTTTGATGCCAGCGTTGGACTGACGCTTCCTGAACTTGGTAAAAAAATCTGATTCATAGAATTCTACATCGGATGGTGACCGTATAAAATATTCGTCTTTTCCGGTACGGATTATGTCATTAAAAACTTGGTTCAAGCCTTCTTTGCCTTGGAAGAAACGTATTCCGGGCTGTTCGTTGTGAGTAAAAAAGAAATTAAAAAGCGCAGGCATGGCGCTTTTTATTTTTTGCTCTTCCGCGAGTGCTCTATTACGGGCTTGAAGCGCAAAGTTTTCAAGAGCTATTGGGTTGGCGGCAGAGTATTGCAACTTTTTATTATCCTCATGACGTACAACAAGACCGATGTCTACAAGTGTGTCGAGGACTTTGTAGGTGTTTGACCGACTTTCTTTTATTCGCTCCGCGAGTTCTGGAGGGGTGGTACGTCCTGATTGCACGAGTGTTATGTAAGCTTTTGCCTGTGGATTCGTTAGACCAAGCTCAAGTAGCATTTTTCTATCTAGCATAGCACTAGTTTAACACAGAAGTACAAATTTGTGAATAGATTTATCACAAAAAATAGTCAAACTTAACATCTTATGTGCACAAATATGTAACTAATATATTGACAATAGTATACTACTATGCAATAATAACGCACTAGTTACAAACTTATGTATAAGAAATTATAAAGGAGACATTATGCGTAGTGAAAGATTAGAAAATAATACTAATAACGATCGAGAGCCCGAGCTTGATGCCCTCGTTTTAGGCACTTATATCTCAGCAACTGATTACTTAGGTATTCAATGTGGCCTGAATGGGCAAGATACAATGCCACATGGGCAAACCTCTGAACAGTTTGTAGAATATATGGAAGCAACCAATGACCATGTGATTACTATTGATGGCGAAGAAGATGATTTTGAGTATGGTCCGATAACCACGCAGAGTGGTCGTACTGAAGCTATATCTATACGTCGCATTGGTAGGTATACGCACATACAACGTACAGTGACTGACCCAGAGGTACGACAAGCAGATGTTGAAGAAGATCATATAATTCTCGCACCCGACGGTACACTTGCGGGTATTACTGCTTGTAGAGGGGACAATACTAGTCCTAGGAACATCCATGACGTGAGCAAACAGCTCCGTATTCTCAATCATGTAAAAAATGGAATAGATGGGTATGTGCGTTATAGGCTTATGGCAGTTGAGCAGTTTGCTGACGAGGCTTATGACCTAGAAGAAATGAGTGAGCTCGAGCTCGAACTGGCTGACCTAGAAGAAGCTGAGCACATATCAGGAGACTTTTCGGTTGTTCTGCAGGGTAGTGGCATTGTTTTAGGCGAAGTTAAAAATGATTGACAAAGAACAAGGAGAATCCAATTATGAGTAATTTCGAGTTAGGTATAGAGGGCGGACAGTCATTTGAGCGTATTACCCGTCCCGTGGAAACTGAGGCAGTTACAGTCCTGCCGCCTGACCTTACAGTACAAGGTTGGGGTGTTGAAAGACATTCGTATAGCCAGGATGACACGGGGCAAGGTGATTACAATACAAGAACTCTGGTAGAGGTACATCTCGATGAGGCAGCTGCACGGCAACGCGCAGAACTCATGCAGAGTAAGTTTGGGCGTGAGGAATACCCGTACAGCGGTGGTGATTTCGTAAACATGTCTGGAACTGAGTTTCGATACATTGGCCCATTCGCACTACGGCTTTGCTTGCTCGGTGAAGGTGTTCAATTAATTGACAAAGCATAAGGAGTATGACATAATGAACAATATGAATCAACCAGAAAACAAAAATCCAGAATCATTAAGGGCAGAAATAATTTCAAAATACGAAGCTTCATTGGATCGCGCAGTACTGGCGGTAAGTGGAGAAGTTGGAACTTCAATAAATGACGTATTTCCGAATCCTCGATCAGAGGAACGACGGGCCGACGTAGCGTTTGATGATTCAGTAGTGTACGACGAAGAAGCTTTTCGAGCTGCAATGGCTGAAATGGGGCCGGGTCGTGTGGAGAATCGTGGAGCAAAAGAAGTCGGGCTTCAGGAAGGTTATGTTGCGCTTGTCGAAGCAGGCCAGGCGCACAAGATTGTGGCGGAGCTCAATGTCATCTTTAATAAAGACGAAATTGCACCATCCGCTGTTATCATTGCAGCTTCTAGCGAGCGCATATTGCCTGAACAGGAAAGAATTGTGACAGCAGGAGTGCTTGGCATTGACCAAGATTCTGTTGGTCGCACGGAGTATGATATTTCTCGACAAAGTCTTCTCTCGCAGCCGGGTTTCGAGCAGGCTGAGGATGAAATATTACCCTATAGCTACGATAGCGAAGGGGCACTTGTTCCCGGTGAAGATAGCCAGCAATTTGTAAAGGTGGGTTCGCTCAATGGCGCTGATGTCGTTTTGATGCGTATAGATCGTGAATATAACGAAGACGGAAGCTACTCACAGCTCGACAATATAGCCAAGATGAATGTAATTTCAGATATTCTTTCGGAGCAGGGCAATGATTCGACCGAGATTGGTTTCGCAACGAGCGCAACTTATGAACCCTCAAATGTTGTGTCTAGTTTTCATTCTCAATCAGAAACTTCTAGACCAACGAAGGTTATTTCCTACGGAACGCAGGAGCTTGCAGGTGTAAAGGGCGGTGAGCCGACGCTACCAGCACTCAACCAGCTTGCTGGTGAGGCATATAAAGTTGCGCAGCAGATAGACAGCTTACGTAACCAACAATAATAACCCCATCAGCAAAACAATAAGCCTATAATGTGCTTTTAAAAAAAGCCTGGATATACTAGCCTATAGTCTATGACATCACCAAAACAGCCCTCAGAATGTGTCTCGGATTTTACGCAAAACCTTGCACGCTACCAGAATATTATCGACGACGATATCCGCTCATACGCTCGAAAAATTCGTCAAACGACGCTACAGCACTATGGTGAATACGCTCGTATCGAGGTAGATTCATACCTATCTATACTGGAGCGGGGCGGTAAGCGCATCCGAGGTGCGTTGACTATGCTCGGCTACGAAATGAGTGGCGGCAAAAATCATGCAATGATTGTACAGGCGGCTCGCGTTATCGAAATGGTGCACGCTTACATATTGATTATCGATGATATCCAAGACCGTTCACGCACCAGGCGTGGGGGGGCGACGGCACACGTGCAGCTCGCGAACTACCATAAAGAGCAGAACTTATCCCGGGATAGCGAGCATTTTGGGATTTCAATTGCGCTCAATGGCGCGCTGTCTGGTGCTCACGCCGCACAAATGATCATGGCTAACTTACATACTGATGAAGATGCTCGCTTGAAAGTGATAAGTATCCTTAACCGCACGATGTCGGTTACGGCACATGGGCAGACCTACGACATCATGAACGAAGTCGTAGCAAAAGTGAGCGAAACCGATGTAGACAAAGCGCTAGAGTGGAAAACCGCGCACTATACATTTCTCAACCCACTCCACGTAGGCATGGTGCTGGCCGGAGCTGATTGTCACGCTACCGACGCCATTACGGACTATGCCATGCATGCTGGAAGGGCGTTTCAGCTAACTGATGACCTACTCGGAACCTTTGGCACAGAATTTGATAGCGGAAAAAGCCCGATGGACGACATCCGGGAGGGAAAGCGTACACTTCTGAGCGTGCATGCGCTGGAGCACACAACTAACGGCAACAAGAACTTTCTTATCCAGATGCTTGGCAACCAGCGCCTTACACAGGCCGAGTTTGAACGGTGCCAAGATATTATCAAAAACAGTGGGGCGTACGATTACACCAAGCAGTCTGCCGAGCAGCATGTCGCCCAGGCGCTTGCCTCGCTACAGGGCCACGATGAGCGCTGGAGTAAAGAGGGGATTGCCTTTTTAAGAGGGCTTGTTTCGTACCTACCAAATCGAACTTCGTAAGTGCCAAAGTCATATCTTGGTATACACTAGTAACTAAAGATGAGTGAAAAAGCAGAGCCTAAGAAGTTAGCTATTATTGATGGTAAGAGTGTTTTTTATCGTGGGTACTACGCTATGCGCGATCTTTCCACGAAAGATGGCACGCCAACTGGGGGCGTGTACGGCTTTGCAGTGATGGCGGTCGAAGTTATTAAACGATTAAAGCCGGATTATGTCTGCGTGGCGTGGGATAAGCCAAAAACGAACATCCGAAAACGCCTAGAAATGTACCCTGAGTACAAAGCCGGTCGTAAACCGCCACCACCGGATTTTTATGAACAAATTCCTGTCCTGCACGAGTTGTTAGAGGCATTCGGCTGGCCATTATTTGAACTCGATGATTACGAAGCTGACGACATTATGGGTACGTTTGCGGTACAAGCGAGAGAGAAGGGCATTGATACGCAGCTCATCACCAGCGACTTAGACGTCTTGCAATTAGTCAATCCCAATGTGCATGTTTACGCCATGAAAAAAGGCCTCAGCAATATAGAGCTGTTCAAGCCGGACTCTTTTATTGCCAAATACGGCATTACACCCGAACAGTTCCTAGACCTCAAGGCACTAAAAGGTGATTCCTCGGATAACATTCCAGGCGTGCCGGGTGTGGGCGAAAAGACAGCCCTCCAGCTCTTAAAAGACCACGAGACGCTGGATGGCGTGTATGACAACCTGGCGCTGCTCAAAGAAACTACTCGTAAGAAACTCGAGGCCGGCAAAGAATCCGCCTACCTGAGCAAAAAATTGGCAGCTATCTGGACCGATGCACCCGTTCAGTTGGACGTATCAAAAATGAACGGCGATTCATTCGACGTTAGTAAAGTTAAGGCGATTCTTGAGAAGCTCGAGTTCCGAACATTACTACGGCAGCTGCCGGCGTCCATGAACAACGGCAAAGAGATTGCGCACAGTTTGCCCTCAGCGGTGTCTATACCAGCCGACAAGACCATCCTCATCACTCAAGACAGCCAACTTAAGTATATCTCGCTGAAGGGGGAGGTTATTATGCACGGCCGTTGCGCCGGAGCTCACGGTAAACAGCCCTTATTTGTATCCGTTGCAAACATAGGCGAACAAAAAACATATGTATTAAAGGTGTCGGATTTATCAGCAGATCTCGTGCGCGAAACGTTTGCCGATATCGTAAGCGTCACGGGTTATGACGTGAAGGCAGTCTATGAGATCTTGCACGAAATAGGATTACCTATGCCGGTCGTTGGGCATGATGTGCTTGTCGGCGCATTTTTAGTGAACTCCTTACGCCGGGAGCAGACGCTAACGGAGCTTGCCAATGCTGATATTGGCTATGATGGCACCTCGTTTGAGGGCCTCGATCATAATGAATATACCCAGCGGGCTGGTGAAATAACCGCGGTGATTCGTGCGCTCCACACCGAGCAACTATCTGCGCTCAAAGATATTCCCAAGGTCCAGACATTAGCAAAAGAAATCGAGTGGCCGGTTATTCCAGTATTGGCTCGAATGGAACACGAAGGCATCAAGCTGGATACGGCGTACTTAAATCGAATGTCGAAAGAGCTGGAAGACGACATCAGTGACGTACAACAAGAAATTTACGGGTATGCTGACCGAGAATTTAACGTCAGCTCTCCGAAACAGCTTGCTGAAGTCCTATTTGAGGACATGGAGCTACCAACCGCCGGCATCAAAAAAGGTAAAACAGGCTATTCGACGGCAGCCAGTGAACTTGGCAAGCTTCGTGGTCAGCACCCGATTATTGATCTAATCTCGCGGTACCGTGAGTACACTAAGCTAAAAAGTACCTATGTCGATACATTGCCAAAGTTGGTTGATGAACGCTCACGCCTGCACACCACGTTTAATCTGACGATTGCCCAGACTGGACGCCTCAGCTCCACCGATCCCAACTTGCAAAACATACCAGTACGTACGCCATTGGGGAAGCGGATTCGGACAGCCTTTGTTGCCGATCCGGGAAATGTGCTGGTCAGTGCCGATTACTCCCAGTTCGAGCTTCGTTTAGCCGCCTGCATGGCGGACGACACGGAGCTTATTCAGATGTTTGACGATGGGGCCGACATACACACCATGACGGCCGCCCAAATATATGAACGGCACCCGGAAGAGGTTACTAAGACCATGCGCCGAGACGCTAAAGTTATAAATTTTGGTATTTTGTATGGCATGAGTCCGCATGGATTAGTGGCTGCTACTGGCATGACGTACAGTGCAGCTAAAACGTTTATAGACAAATATTTTGAGCTCAGGAAACCAATCCTTGACTACACAAATGGCCTAAAAGAAAAGGCTCGAAACGATGGCTACGTCGAGACGTTATTTGGCCGTAGGCGCCCTACACCAGATGTAAAATCGAGTAACTTTATTGTTCGACAAGCTGCCGAGCGAGCGGCGATCAACATGCCAATCCAGGGCACAGAAGCAGATTTAATGAAGCTCGCTATGACCGCGGTTGATGACATATTGCCGTCCGGCGCTCTCCAGTTATTGCAGATTCACGACTCGATTTTAGTTGAATGTAAACAGGCGGATGCGAAGCGTGTGGCCGATGCTATGCAAAAGACAATGGAGGCAGTCCATTCACTACCTGTTCGTCTCCAAGTTGACGTCACAACCGGCGATAATTGGGGCGAAT
>Ga0306869_1000369_pt1 | contig 22249 bp, 21 predicted proteins | sample AntRauTorckE6833_FD_190421 | JGI IMG/M metagenome (GOLD analysis project Ga0306869, IMG submission 190421) | Saline lake microbial communities from Rauer Islands, Antarctica - Metagenome Torckler E6 #833 (v2) (version 2) | ecosystem: Environmental > Aquatic > Non-marine Saline and Alkaline >... | reverse complement strand
ACACCTGGACTTGGGTCGATTACCAGGGTGGAAACAGCGCCATTAAAGTCAACGTCACCTTGAGTGCCGGTACCCACACGGTGACTATGATCGGCAAAGAAGCCGGTGTTAAACTTGACCGTATTTTATTTTTGCAGGATAGCTGCGTTCCAAGTGGTACGGGCGATAACTGCGCTTCAGAACCGGATACCACTAATCCCAGTGTCAGTCTCACGGCGCCTTCCAGCGGTGCGACTGTTTCAAATAGTGTCGCTGTGACCGCGAGCGCCAGCGATAATGTTGGCGTGAGCAAGGTCGAGTTCTTGGTTGATGACGTGGTAGTCAACACTGACACCGCTGCCCCGTACAGCTTCTCACTGGACACCCTCACCCTGAGCAATGGCAGTCATAGCCTAACAGCCAGGGCTATCGACGCGGCCGGCAATGCTGCCACATCTGCCGCGGTGAGTGTAGCCGTCAATAATGCTGCCCAGTTCAGTTGCGCCGGATCGGCGGCTACTATTTGCGAAGATTTCTCTGCCTCAGCCGACAACTTCACTAACAGCGGCGCCCCCGGCAGTGGCGACTGGGGTGTTACTGGCGGCAAGTATAGCTTAGCTAACCCCAGTACGGGCGGAATAAGCACTGTAGGGCTTTGGGATATGGCGCTACATAACACAAGCGTCTCCGGGGATTTCACGCTCACCGCTGATGCCAGTGTCGTCCAGAGCAGTGGTGCCTTCAACGACTTCAATGCAGTCTTCGGCTACCAGGACGATAATAATTACTACTATGCCTCATCGTCTAAAACTAATGACGGGTTTATCAGCGGCATCTTCAAGGTCGTCGCCGGGGTTCAAACACAACTCGCTGACGTGACGGAAGTTATTGCGCCTGGCACTACCTACGCGCTTAAGCTGGAACGAACCGCTGATACCTTCAAGTTCTATCGTAATAACACCCAAGTAGCCTCAGCCACTGACGCCACTTTTGGCGCCGGCAAAGTCGGCTTTGGCACCAGGGGTGACGACGCGACGTTTGATAATCTGGTAGTGACCGCGGCCGGATCAGTTACGCCCCCGGCGGATACCATTGCTCCAATGACCAGCATATCCGCCCCAGCTGATGGCGCGACGGTCTCAGCCACTACTAATGTTACTGCCACCGCCAGTGATGCGATCGGGGTGGTCAAGGTCGAACTCTACATTGACGGCGTACTCTCGGCTACTGATGTCGCCGCGCCCTATACCTTTAGTTGGGAAACCACTACTTTCATGAGCGGCAGCCACTCTTTGACCACCAAAGCCTACGACGCCGCCAACAATGTCGGCACCTCCGTAGCCGTGAATGTCACAGTCAACAACGTAGCGCCTCCAGGGCCGAAGCCGGGTGACGTAACGGGTGATGGAAAGGTCGATATCTTTGATCTGCGTATCCTCGGCCAAAACTGGCAATTAAGCGGCAGGAGCAGGACGCAGGGCGACCTGAACAATGACGGGGTAGTAAATATTTTTGACCTGCGTTTAATCGGACAAAGTTGGGGGACATAAAATGGGTAAACAGAAAAAATCTACAATAATAAGCCTTGTTTCCGCGGGATTGTTAGTCGGAACATTGGCTTTTACTAGCATTACCGGCGCGGCCGGCGCGGCAAGCTTAACGCTTAGCCCAGCATCAGGAAGCTATAACGTTAACAGTACCTTTACTGTCACTGTTTACGAAAACAGCGGCACTGAAGCGGTGGACTCGGCCAGCGCGGATGTGCGCTATGACGCCTCGAAGCTTCAGTATGTTAGCCATAGTTTTGCCGGTGGCGCCTTTGACCTGTGCGTAGCTTCAGTACCCTCGGGGACAGTCAATCTGGGGTGTACTCGTTCCAGCGGAACGGTAACGGGCAATAAAATTGTGGGCAAGGTTACGTTTAAGGCGCGGGTTGGCTCTGGCTCAACACCGGTTACTTTTGACCCCAGCTCAGCGATTATCCGTTCGGATGGAACTAATATTTGGAACGGTAACACTAGCGGAGGTACGTATAGTCTCAAAACACCACCCCCTCCTCCCGCGCCTCCAGCACCTAGTCCCAGCCCTTCACCGACACCTGCGGCGCCCAGTCCCGCCTCACCTTCACCGACTCCGGGCACCCCTCCGCCAGCACCAGGGCAACCCTCGCCCAGTCCAGCAAATCCGCCAACTGATATCGCTGCACAGGAGGCTGACCCAGGAAATCCCGTGTTAGTCAATAAATCGGCGGCTTCAGGATTCGGGAACTGGGTAGCTATAAAAGTTGCTGACCGTAAAGGCAAGTTGTTAGCTAACGCGACCGTTACGCTGGACGGCCAAACGGTTACTAGTGACGAGACTGGTATCGCGAGCTTTACAAACGTCGCGGCCGGCGAACATGAGGTAAAGGTTGAGTCGGCTTCCGGGAGTATTCAGTCCAAAGTCACTGTGGTAGGCGGTAACACTTCAGGGGAAATCCAGGAATTTGAAATCGCGTTGGTTGCCAGCAACACAAGTCCGGTATGGCAGATAACATCGGGAGTCGCTATTGTGCTTGGGCTTGCTGGCGCGGCTTTATTCGCATGGCGCCACGGTGTGTTTCGGGCATTCACCAACAAACGAATGCATCCGGCTGGAACATCATCTTCTGGCCTGAACTCACAGACCTTTTCTCCTGACCATCAGGTAATAACTCCAGATGATAAGCCTTCCACATCAAGTAACGATTCATCTGGATCGTCGTCTAGCACTTCCTAGCGGTCATTTCGCAAGAGATTTTTACAATTCAATAAGGCAATGCATAGTAAGCGTAAGTAGTGTACAAGTCCCAAAGAAGGATGCTTTAGTGAGAAAACTACCCCGACCCCGTCAATTGAATAAGCTCCCACCTGCCTTAGTCATCCTGGCCGTCGCCGTTGTTGGCACCGCATTTACCCTCAACTCCCGCGCCGCCACACCCTTCGCTAGCCTGGAGCCGGAGCAGGGAACACTGGCGGCTGAAGCGGCGACTGGCAATGACGCCGCTGCTTCCGGCGGGCAGTTCGTGCGGTTCGGTGGCGGCGTTGATCCGGCCGAGGAATTCCCGACGCCGCAGACGACGGGGCCGCGCACGACTGAGCTGGCAGACTCCGGGGGCATTACTTCAACGGCCGCTAACCAAATCATCGAGCGCAAGAATGTCACCGGTCGGGTGACCATCAAGCACGACAATGTAACCGTTCGTGACGTTAAGGTGAACGGTACGGGCACCTACATGATCACAGTTGCGAAAAAGGCTGATGGCACTTGCCCCGCGAACGCCCGCTTCGAGTATATCGAGATCGACGGCGCGCTGGCCGCCGAAAATGACATTCCGGTCTATGCCACCTGCGGTTTCGTGCTTGACCGCGCCTATATACATAATGTCGGTCGCTCTTCGCGGTTGACTAATAATACGACCGTTCAGAATTCCTACGTTTTTTCTAACCGCACCGGCGACTCCGGAGCGCACCGCGGCGGCGTGGGTATCAACGGTGGCAGCAATAATGTCATACGTAACAACGTGCTGAGGTGCCAGGGGACTGGTTGCTCAGCGGCCATTCCCAATTACGGAGATTTCGCGCCGATAGAGAATTTGGTTATCGAGCATAACCTGCTGGCAACTACCGGCAGCTACTGTATGTACGGCGGCTCCCTGCCCAGCAAGCCGTACCCGGACGGGTCAAACATCAAGATTATCAACAACCGTTTCTCGCGCGAGTTCGGTCCTAATTGCGGCCAATTCGGCACCCTGTCCGGCTGGGAGGGCGGCGTGCGCGGCAATGAATCATCCGGCAATGTCTGGCACGAAACCGGCGAACCCATCATATTCTCTGGTGACACCGGCACGTAAATAAGGCTGTCGAACCCCCTCAGACCGATCTCCTCACTACCTGCAGGCTAGCGGTCTGGTGGCTCCATTCACTAAAATAATGTATACTAAACCATAAGTACAACGTAGTCCCATGAAGCAAGAACTGAATGTCTAGGATCCAACAATTACGCGCCCACCGCTACTTCGCTAAGCTTCCGGCCGCCCTGTCCATCCTGGCCGTTGCCGTTGTTGGCACTGCCTTTACCTTTAACTCCCGGGCCGCTACCCCCTTCGCCAGCCTGGAGCCGGAGCAGGGCAGTTTGAACGGTTCGGCTACTGTGGTATCTGATGCCAGCGCGTCTGGCGGCTCGGCCGTCCAGTTCGGCGGCTCCAACCGTCTATTGCCGTTACTGACTTCACCTGGCCAGCCTGGAACATACATGATCCATTTTGGTGGCCCGGTTCTTGATGTCGCAACAGAAGCCCCCAGGCGTAAAGTATTTTTTCTCAACCCTGATGAGTATCCTAAAATAGCCGAAATAAAAGCCGCTAATCCCAACGCGCTGGTATTTGTATATAAAGACCTATCTTCTACAAGAGATTGGGATTGTATCAACGGCGTAGACAGGATTGACTTAACTTCAGGCGTTGGTTATTGCGACACCAATGCCAATCATCCTGAGTGGTTTCTCAAAGACACCGCCGGCAACCGCCTGACATATAGTTCGTATCCCGGACACTGGCAGTTGGATATCGGCAATCCTGAGTACCAGCAGAAATGGCTTGAAAATGTCAAAGCCAATCTTCAGCTAAGGGGCTGGGACGGCGTTATCATGGACAACGCATTGGTTCATGCCGATACTTACCACCAGGGAGTTGTACCGGCTGCTTATCCAACCAACGAGAGTTTTCAGGCTGCCTACTTGAGTATGCTGGATATAGTCGGACCAGGCTTGAAAGATGCCGGATTTATAACTAGCGCCAATATCACTGATTCCAGACTCTATCCAGGATTGTGGTCAAAATATATAAGAAGTATTGATATTGGGCATGATGAGTTCTGGATAGCCTTCGGTACCGGATCACGCGTCTGGGACTGGGGAGAAACCGGCTGGAAAGATCAATTAGCAGAAGTAACAGCGGCTACAGCGCAGGGAAAGTCTTCCATAGTCCGCGTCCAATCCTGTGGAGGCGCCGTCAGCTTCCGATATGGCTTAGCAAGCTATCTGCTTGTTAACGATGGCCGGTCTATGGTCGGTATGGGTTGCGGTGACGGCACCTCTGATGCCTGGTACCCGGAATACGACTGGGATCTCGGAACCCCGGGTGGAGCGTACTACCAACTCCCTGGTTATACCAGCGTCTTTCGCCGTGACTTTAGCCAAGGAACGGTTATTGTCAACGCTTCACAAAACACAACTTATACTTTCTCACTTGGTAGTAACTATTTGGATGAGAACGGTAACACTATTAATTCAGTCACGCTTAACGGAACCGAAGCTACTATTTTGCGAAAACTATAAATCTCCCAAAGGTTTGACCTTTCCGGTCTCCAGGCTTGCCCTCTTTGGCCAGAATTCCGCGAAATCTTATAACCGTAGTCATCGGTAGTCGATAAGATTTCACCGAATTCTGTTTCAACGAGCATCAAGCCTGGAGGCCGGAAAGTAGTTTCTGAATGGTGTATACTAAACCATAAGTACAACGTAGTCCCATGAAGCAAGAACTGAATGTCTAAGATCCAACAATTACGCGCCCACCGCTACTTCGCTAAGCTTCCGGCCGCCTTAACAATTTTAGCCGTCGCCGTTGTCGGGGTGACCCTCACGTTCAACTCCCGGGCTGCCACGCCCTTCGCCAGCGTGGAGCCGGAGCAGGGAACGTTGACTGCTGGGGCAACGGTTGGCAATGATGTCGCTGCTTCCGGCGGGCAGTTTGTGCAATTTGGCGGAGTGCCGGCAGCGGGCGGCGGTTGCCCGGCTTTCCCAGAGTTTCCCAACAAAATCTGCACCGGAGTACCAGCCGGTACTGTGCTGACAGATTATGGCGGTGTTACGATTACGCAAGACAACGCGGTTATCGAGAATGTACGATTAACTAGCCGGGTGACTGCCCGGGCCAACAACGTGACATTCCGCAACTGCCTTATTAACATCGGCCCGATCGCTATTGGGGTGGATCAGGGCTTTAATGGGCTAAAGATGGAGAACTGTACGTTCAAGGCCGGCAGTTTCATCGCGCCGTTTTCTGGCCTGACGCTACGCCGCATACTAGTCGATCCAGATCCCGGGGCTTATCGTCCTGATGGTATTGTGGTCAGTTACTCCGGTATCGGGCATAACGGCCAGAACGTGCTGATTGAAGATTCCTACACCGGCCCGCAGTGGGGCGAAGGTAGTTCTGTTTGCACTGGACAACCGGGCTGCGATCTGGACCACACTGATGCTATCCAGATGTGGGGTTTTGGCACGATTTCCAATGTAACCATCCGCCACAATTATATTGATTCCACTAACACTAATACTGATCCTACCTCATCACGTTGGGGTGCCTGCGCGTTCCTTGCTGACGGATCATACGTCAATGTAACATTTGAGTATAATCTATGCACCAGGACGAACGACGTCGGTGGCTACTACCACCTGCGCCTGGCGTCAGACAATCCAACCAGCGGCCACATTATCCGCGGCAACCGCTTCGGCCAGCGCGGCAGCGTTGTGCCGGTGGATCTTTTCCGCGCCACCCCCGGCGAATGGAGTGACAACCGCTATACGGACGGAACAATAATTAACCAGCCAGCGGTTAGGAATTAAGGTTTGAGTGATAGCAACATCTCGCCATAGTACAAAAACCGCATACCATTGCCTAGCGACCAATAAAAACTCCAAGCTGTATGATTTAGCAGAAGTTACTGGTGTCTTCTGGTTGCTCATCCACCTCTGCAATCGCCTGAATATCGACCTCGAACAAGCCTTCCGCGCCAAAGAACAAAAAAACCAACAGCGAAAGTGGTCGTAAGACATGGCGGAGCGAACGTTTGTGCCGACGGCCGGCCAAGTTGACTTTACGAATATCCGCTACTGTCCAGTGGTCAATTGTGTGGTGAAGTACCAAAATAAAATCTTGTTAGTGCAAAGGAGCTCCGAAATGCGGCTGTATCCGAATTACTGGAACGGAATTTCCGGATTTCTAGACGATAATAAAAGCGTTACAGAAAAAGCGCTGTGTGAATTGGAAGAGGAGCTGCGAATCCCGGCTGATGCCGTTAAAGAATTGCGGCGCGCCCAGGTTCTAGTCCAGGAAAGCGAACAATAACCGTGTTGCCATGTAATTTCACCATCCAAATTTACCCTTCCGGCACCAAACTTCCCAAAATTTCTGGTACGTATCGACAGATACGCCCCAAAAATCATTGGAAACTTTGGCACTCGGAATCATCAAATTTTGATTGGCAAAATTATATGGCAGCACGGTTAATATCAGAAAACCTGGATTGTATTTCCGGTTTTAGCCACTGTAACTGCCGATACATTCACGCTTGACTGGGAAGCTCAACGGGCGCGGTGGGTGACGCCAGTGGCCGCTAAAAGATTGCGATTGTTGCCCGGATTCGCGGAAGTACTCGATACGCTGCTGAAAACAAGGTAGACTAGTAAGTATGAACTACTATGTAACGACGTCTATTCCCTATGTCAATGGTGAGCCGCACTTGGGGCATGCTATGGAGTTTGTCATGGCTGATGTGTTGGCGAGAGCTGCGAGGCAGCAGGGGAAGTCGGTACTATTTAGTACTGGTACGGACGAACATGGCGGCAAGAACGCGGAAAAGGCCAAAGAAATGGGCGTAACTAGCGAAGTGTTTGTTGACAAGATGAGTCAACAGTTTCGCGAGCTTCTCAAGCAATTACAGATTAGCGAAGATCGATTTATCCGCACCACTAGCGATGGTCACGAACAGCGCGCCCAAATCATCTGGAAGAATTTAAGTAAAGATATTTACAAAGGCAAATATGTCGGCCTGTATTGTACGGGCTGCGAAGAATATGTCAGCGAGAAAGTCGCCAAGCATAATAACGGCGTCTGTCCGGATCATAACCGGCCGTACGAGAAACTGGAGGAGGATAATTACTTCTTCGCGCTCAGTCGCTATAACGAGCAAATCCGTACCGCTATAGAAAATGATAGCCTAACTATCCTACCGGTCAGCCGCAAGAATGAAATCCTCTCGGTGCTCAAGGAAGGCCTGGAGGATATTAGCGTTAGCCGGCCTAAGGAAAAGATCGGCTGGGGTATTCCTGTTCCGGGTGACAGCAGTCAAACCATGTATGTCTGGTTTGAGGCGCTGATGAACTATATTACAGGCTTGGGCTACCCCGAGCATCAGGATTTTAAGGATTACTGGCCAGCGGACGTGCAGGTTATCGGCAAAGGCATTTTGCGGTTTCATGCCGGTATATGGGCGGGCATGCTGCTGGCGCTTGATTTGCCGCTGCCCAAAACGCTCTATGTGCACGGGTATGTGACGGTTGATAATAAGAAAATGGGGAAAAGTCTCGGCAACGCAATTCCGCCTAGTGAAATTATCGCTCGTTACGGCGCCGATGCGTTTAGGTATTATTTTTTGCGGCATATTCCAAGCTACGACGATGGTGATTTTAGTTGGGAGAAGTTTGAGGCTGCCTATAACAACGAGCTAGCCAATGAGCTAGGCAACGCCGTGCAGCGCACCGTCGCCATGATCCAAAAATACCAAGATGGCATAATCGGCGACATCGCACCGCCGCGGCATGACACGGCTGCCTATAGAGAAGCGTTAGAACAATGCCGGTTTGACCGTGCACTGGACGAAGTCTGGGATCAAGTTCGCGGCCTGAACCAGTACATCGATGAAGAAAAGCCGTGGACGATCGCAAAAGCTGGTGATGGAGAGCATTTACAAGAAGTTCTAGCCTCCGCTGCCAGCGACTTATTGGAAATTGCTGATTTACTAAAGCCGTTTTTGCCCGAAACTGCCACCAACATTCAAACCGTTTTCGGCGAGGGAATTATTCGGCCATATAACGGCACGCTTTTTCCAAAAGAACCCCTTAGTAAAGACCAGTAGTGACGGTTTGCGCTTGCTGGTTAGCGGAGGTTTTCTCTCGGCTGTTTAGGTATAAAATGGATAACATGTAGATGCGATTAACCGACACTCACTGCCACATTCATAGTAGCGATTACGGACTTGATCCGGATGGGGTGATTTTGTCGGCGGTACAAGCTGGAGTGGATCGACTATTGTGCGTGGGGACGGATCTGGAAGATAGCCAGCGGGCGGTGGAGTTTGTTAGCTCGCGGGAGAATTGCTGGGCAACGATTGGATTGCATCCGCACGAGGGGGTTAGGTATGTTTCCGAAAAGAGTGCTAGACGGACTTTTACAGAGCTAGCCAGTAAACCAAAGATTGTAGCGATTGGCGAAACAGGGTTGGATTATCACTATAATCATTCCTCGAAGGCCGATCAGCAGAAAATATTGCGTTTTCAGTTGGAGTTGGCGCTGGAGCATGATTTGCCGCTGATTTTTCATGTTCGCGAGGCTTTCGACGATTTTTGGCCGATTTTTGACGATTATCGACATGTTCGAGGTGTTGTGCATAGCTTTTCAGCTGCCCCAAGAGAATTAGACGCGGTAATGTCGAGAGGTTTATACGTAGGATTGAACGGCATAATGACGTTTACTAAGCAACCAGAACAGATTGAAGCGGCTAAATTAATACCGTTGCAAAAACTACTACTGGAAACCGACGCTCCGTACTTGACTCCCAACCCCTATCGTGGTAAAATCTGTGAGTCTAAGTATGTGCAGGTGATAGCTAGTTTCCTAGCGGGTCTGCGGGGCGAACGCCTTGAGGATCTCGCGGCGGCTACGACCAGTAACGCCAAGGCGCTATTTCGTTTATGAGTATTTTAAGGTAGAAGTAAGAGAGAAGAGTGGGAGAAAAGCCTATGTCAACCATGTTTAAGAGTGCCGGGGAGCAACCACAAGACTCCAAAAGTGTCGTTGAAAGCACGAGAGATCAACGCGTGCGAGTTGGCGATTTCGCCGCGTCTAATCTGAAATACGCGGTGATGGTTGCTTTTGGGGAAGCCGGGCTACCGACTACAACTTCCAATACTCAGCCTTATGAAACTAATATTGAAACTACTATTGACACGGGGCACTTCTTTACGCCTTCGCCTGAGCGCTTCACGTACCAGACCGTTCCGACAACGGACACTAATAATCCTAATGATGCTTCTACAACAGCAGGCGAGATTTCTACGCCAGAATTGTCGCCAGAATTAAATCCAGCCGACGCGCTGCGTCAGGCGTATGCCGCTCATGATAACTCCGCTATGGAACAGCCGTATGCTTAAAAAGTTGCTTAAAAACATTACGGCTCAGAAACACGAGCAACGGCGCGCCGAGTTATATCGTAACCTTATTCGTCGAGAAGCAAAGATTGGCGGCCAGCTATTTGGCGCCGTGCCGGAAGGCGGCCGGCGCGAATTTTTCTGTCTTGATGAGTATACTTGGATTTGGCATGAGGAGTGGCTGGACGCGGCTGGCAAACGCCATATTAAGACCACTCGCTATGATGTCCGACCAAATGGTGTCTTAAAAGCCCAAGATGGCCAAAACATGCAGTATGTCGCTCTTGAAGAAGCTCGCCGCCTATATCAAGTGGTCGATATCTATAATCAACGCGTTAACGCCGAACTTTATAGTTTTATTTGATACGCTAGACACATGCCTGTTTATTTTGATTACGCGGCGGCTACACCGCTGGACGCACGGGTACTTACGGCGATGCGGCCGTATTTGACGGAGTTATTCTATAATCCTTCCGCTTCGTATCTGGTGGCGCAGCAAGTGGCGCGAGACGTAGCCAAGGCGCGGGCAGACGTTGCCCGCTGGCTGGGGGCGCGTGGCAGTGAAATTATCTTTACAGCGGGCGGGACGGAGGCGAATAATCTAGCGATTCACGGGATTATGCGGCAGTTTCCTGATAGTAATATGGTGGTCAGCGCGATTGAGCATGAATCGGTGCTGGCACCGGCGGCCGCATACAACAGGCGAGTGGCGCCAGTTCTAGCTGACGGACGGATAGACATGCATGAACTAGAGGCGCTTATTGACGACCAGACCGTACTGGTTAGCATTATGCAAGCCAACAACGAAATCGGCACTGTCCAGCCGATCCGCGAAATTGCTCGTTTAGTTCAAAAGGTTCGAAAATCCCGCTCCTCACTTCCCCTCTACTTCCACACAGATTCCTGTCAGGCGGCGAATTATCTTGATTTGCATGTGGCGCGGTTGGGCGTTGACTTGTTGAGCCTGAATGCCGGTAAAATCTATGGCCCAAAACAGTGCGGCGCGCTTTATGTCCACGGTGGCATCCAGCTGCAACCGCAAATTACCGGCGGCGGCCAGGAGCGGAATCTGCGCAGCGGCAGCGAAAACGTCGCCAATATTGTTGGTTTGGCCGCGGCTTTGGATTTGGCACAAAATCAGCGCCAGGTGGAGAGCAACCGTTTGCACCAGTTGCAGCAATTGTTTTTTCAACTCGTTCGGGCGCGGATTCCGCGAGCGATAGTCAATGGTTCAATCAAATATCGTTTGCCCAATAACGTGCATCTTACACTGTCCGGCTACGACAATGAACGAATCGTCATGGAACTTGATGAGCGTGGCATTCAGTGCGCGGCCGGCTCAGCTTGCAATGCCTCCAAATCAGCAACATCACAGGTGTTAACTGCTATTGGTGTTGATGAGATTAACGCGCGTTTCAGTGTACGCTTTACGATGGGTCGGGGAACAGACGAAACAGCTGTTCGTCGGACAGTCGCCGCCCTAGTAGAGTTGCGCGTTTGAGCAAAAGCGTTATAATTACTTAATAATGTTCAAGATAAAAAATCGTCAATATATTTCCGGGCAGCGTTTTGTGCCTGCTGGCGTCGCGCAGCGTCTAGCTGCGCTCATTAGCTTAGGGCTGCTTATCGTGGTCAGTCAGGCTGTCGCGGTCTTCGGTCAAACCGTGACGCAGGGCTACGCCAGCGATCAGTCATTGCGGCGGGGTATGATCGTCAAACTTAAGCAAGACGACACGTCAAAGGTCGAGCCGGTGGAAATTGCCAGCGCCGATCAAACACTTGGCGTGGTTGTCGATCCCAATGACGCGCCAGTTACGCTGTCGGAAGACAATCAAAAGATTTTTGTGGCCAGCAACGGCCAGTTCGATGTCCTGGTTACTGATCAGCAAGGGGCTATATCGGCTGGTGATCTCATCGCTATCTCCGCGCTGCCTGGTATCGGGATGAAGGCGGGTGAGGATGATCAAATTGTGGTCGGCAAAACGCTGGACGCGTTTAACGGTATTGACTCGATACAGGGTACAGTGGATATTCAGGATAGTAGTGGCAATAATCAGACAATCAATATTGGTCGTGTTAAGCTGGCGATTGGTGTCGCGCCTAATCCGTTGTTCCGCCCTAATCCCGTCAGTGTCCCGGGCTTTCTCAAAACAACCGCTGAAACGATAACCAATAAACCGGTCAGCGCGGTTCGGATTTATACCGGGCTCGCGGTTTTTCTGGTCAGCGCGTTGATTGCCGGTAGCCTGCTGTATGTTGGGGTGCGCAGTAGTATTACAGCGGTGGGCAGAAATCCATTGTCGAGGCACGTTATCGGCAAGAGTCTGCTACAAGTCAGCTTAATCAGCATCATTATTTTACTGGGCGGCGTTTTTGCGGTATATTTACTACTGAAGTTATAAGGTGGGTTATACGATTGTGAATAGCATGTTGCAAATTAGTATTGTCGGGTTGGTCGTTGTGGCGACTGTGGTTTTGGTGGGTTTGTTTTGGAAAAACAGCCGCGCGCGACCTGCTAATAAAGCAAATCAAAACAAACAAAACACCACTCAGGCGGCCGAGCAGGATGTCGAACACATTTTCAATGATGAGTTTCGTGAGGAGTTGCGTAATCGCGGCCGGTTGCACTTCGAGAAAATCATTGGCGAGAACGCCATGTTCCTCCAGCAGGATCTTCGCCTGACTACCAGCCAGCTCAATGATTACATGAAGCAGGAGATTACCCGCACGCTCCAAGAGGAGTTTACGAAGTATGAAGAGTCGATTACCGATGCCAAGCAGTTAGCCGTCGACTCCATAGAAAAAACCAAAGTCGCTATTGATGAACAAAGGCAAATTCTGGGCGCACAGCTGGAAAAGCAAGTTGGCGAGGAAAAAGATCGTTTGATTGGCCGATTTGAGAAAAACATGGCCGATATTATCAATCATTACGTGTTGGCCGCTATCGGCAATCAAATAGATTTGTCAGATCAGCTGGAGTATATTTTGGGCGAACTGAATGAAAACAAGCAAGCCATTATTGAGGATATCACCAATGGAGCATGATACTGAGGGGGGTATGAAATTGCCGTTGGGGGTGATTGGGCGGGTGGATACCGGCCACTTGCAGCGTGAGTTAGCGGCTCTGGATGAGTTTATGAATCAAGCTGCACTGAAGGACGACGTGCCGGCGCTGCCGCGTACCAGTAAGCTGTTAGAAGAGTTGGCTACCGATAATCATGTTGACTTATCGCGAGCCAAAGAACGGCAGCAGCTGATGAAAGATTTCAAAAGTCTGTTGAGTAACGCGCCGTTGCTGCACATCAGTTTCGCTTCAGATCCCTCACCGGCATTTCTGCGAAAATTACTATCATGGATACGGAGCGAAGTTCATCCTCGGGTATTACTGCAAATTGGCTTGCAGCCCAGTATTGCTGCCGGTTGTGTCGTCCAAACGCGGAATAAATATTTTGATCTCAGTTTGCGGCGACATTTTCTGGAGCAAAGCGGCGAGTTGGTTAAGCGGCTGGAGGTTGGCGCGTGAGCTTGGCGACAGTAAGAACTCATCCAAAATCTTTTTCCGCGCTCACCCGCACCTCTGGCGGCCGGACAAACCGTTACCGCTTCTCATCCCGAGGTATCGTCGGGATTCCTTCACCTGAACGATTTGTCCAGCTCACCAGAGGCACGGCTGACGTTCCAAAAAAAGATTTTGGATGGGCTATAAGCGCGCGGCTGTGGAGACACAGATCATGAGCGCGTCGAGCAATAATCATTTCAGTCGTTTGGTCGAGGCTGGCCATCCCGTTGGCGAAGTGGTGGCTATTGATAAGTTCCTAATTCGAGTACGAGGTTTGCAACCTGTCAGCGCACACGCGCTTATTATGTTCGAAGACGGCTCCAAAGGCTTCGTAAGCGAAGTGCAGGAGGATTATGTCGGCGTGTTGCACCTCGGCAGCGACACGCTAACTGCCGGCATGATGGCGGTTGTGCAACACCAGGAGTTGGTGTGTAAAGTTGGCAAGGATTTCGTTGGCCGCGTCGTCTCGGTTACCGGTGATCCGCTTGACGGTAAAGGGCCGATTGCGGCCGACGTCACTTGGCCGGTTTTTAATACTGCGCCGCCGTTGCACGAGCGACAATTATTGGATACGCAGCTAGAGAGCGGCGTTACGGCTGTTGACGCCTTGTTCCCGGTCGTGCGCGGCCAGCGTATCGCGGTTTTGGGTGATAGTAAATCAGGCAAGAGCAGCATGGTTACCCAGCTAACGATTAATCAAAAAAATACCGATCAGGTGGTGGTGTACGCTTTGATCGCCAAGCGTAAAAGCGATGTGGATATATTGCTGGCACGCCTACAGGAAAGTGGCAGCTTGGACAAGGCGATTGTCATTGTTTCTACGATGTTTGAGTCGCTGATTATGAGCTATATCGCGCCTTACGTAGCCTGCGCCATGGCCGAATACCTCTGGCAGGTTGCTAAACTGGATACCATTATTATCTATGATGATTTAACTTCGCACGCGCATGCGTACCGAGAAGTCGCCTTGCTTAGCGGCACCAGTCCGGGTCGGGACTCATATCCCGGAGACATGTTCTATGCCCATTCCAGTTTGCTGGAGCGCGCCGGACGCTTGCAAAGTAGCGGCAAATCGCTGACTGCTATACCGGTGGTGTTGGCAGCGGGCGGTGATATTACGGCTTATTTGCCGACTAATATCATGTCAATTACTGACGGTCAGTGGATTTTAGATATGGATCTTTTTCGTAATGGCTTGCGTCCGGCGCTTAGTATGGGATTGAGTGTGACCCGTGTTGGTGGCGTTGGTCACAGTAAGCGGCAAAAACAACTAGCCGCTCAAACGCTGAAGGTTTTAGCGGATTACCGTCAAGCCGAGGAATATTCGCACTTCGGCTCTGAGCTGGCGCTGGAATCACGACGGTCGCTGAAAATCGGCAAAAATGTTTTTGAGCTTCTCACGCAACAACCAACTGAAACGTTCTCTATCATGGCGCAGCAATTAATGTTAGACATCGTGCTTAATATAGAAGACGAGGCAGTTTTGGATATGACCACGCTCAAGCAACAGGCCAATCAGCTGGCTATTGAGGTGATTGACGATGAGCATTACGAGATGACACGCAATAAGTTGAAACATCAAAGTCTGGTGGAGTTGAAGAAATGACCAGATCAGTAGCCAGTAGTCAGTATTCTGTATCCAGTATAAAAGACATTCGCTGTCTAGCTTGTCTTATACAGACTACAGCCAACCGGAGGTTTGCAGCGTGAGTCGGTTGCAAGATATCGAGTTACAGCAGAAAACCATGGATACGATGGTTAATATCAGCGGAGTATTCGAGGGTATTGCCAGTATGCGGATTGCCCAGATCAAGAATCAGGTGCTGCAAGCGACGGAGTTTTTTAACGAGTTGTGGCACATTTATTCTCAGCTACGCGTTGATAGTTTGTTTCGTTTTGGACGCGGACAGCAGCAGGATGAGGTGAGTGATAAAGAGTTATTTGTGGTCATTACCGCTGAAGGTGGTTTTAGCGGTGATATTGATCAAAAACTTATTACTTGGATGTTGGAACAGTATGATCAGCAGAAGCAGGACATTATCGTTATTGGACATCACGGAGCGGTACAGTTGGCTCAGAACGGCGTGGCCTTTAAAAAATATTTCAAATTGCCGGTTAAAGATCGTAATATTAACGTTGCTCCAATTATCGCTGAAACGCAGGCATATTCGAGCACGGTGGTATTTTACCAGGAGTACGTATCATTGATGGTGCAGGATGTGAAACGGATTGACTTGAGCGCGGCAGTACAACAGCAGGGGAAGCAGGCAAAAAAAAGTGATGATGTCATATCGGAAGCCACGTATATTTTTGAACCTAGCACGTACGACGTGGTTGATCACCTGGAGCGTTCGATGATGCAGATTGCCTTGTCGCAAGTAATCCTGGATTCCAAGCTGGCGCAGTACGCGTCGCGGTTTCGGGCAATGTCGGAGGCGAATGAGCGCGCAGACGAGTCTTTGTCGGAGCTACTGCTATTAAGAAACCGAGCCAAACGGGCAGTCAAAGACGAGCGGCTGAAAGAAATAATCAGCGGGCTACGAAAAGCGAGAACCACATGAAAGACAGAAATATGAAATATGGAATACGGAATACGGGGAGCTGCTGTCTAAACCCATATTTCATATTTCATATTTCATATTTCAGTGGGTATTGTGATAAATTCCGTGGGCGTATAACCGGGAGACAACGCTAATGTCTACCGGGTATATTATTTCTATCAAGGATCTGATAGTACGGGTGCGGTTCGATGAAGACTCGCCGCAAGTTGGAGAATTGTTGGTGGCTCAAAACGGGTTCGCGACACAGTTGCTGGTTGATCACTTGGAGTCAGACGGTGTCGCGCTCTGTGTGAGCGTGCGCGGCGATAAACGGCTTCATAAGGCTATGGCAGTTGAGAGGAGCGGCAAAGGTATCACGGTGCCAGTCGGCGAGCAGGCTATTGGACGGATTTTTGACGCGCTAGGCGAACCGTTGGACGGTTTGTCGCCTCTCGATGAAAGTGTGCCGCGCAAAGATATTTTGAAAATTCCTAAACGCAGCGCAAATTTTAGCATCAGCAAGCCGGAGATTCTTGAAACGGGCATTAAGGTGATTGATTTCTTCACACCTTTCGTGAAAGGCCGCAAAATTGGCATTATTGGTGGTGCTGGTGTTGGTAAAACAGTACTGACAATGGAACTTATTAACAACATTGCTCAATCCGGCAGTGGATTGAGTTTTTTCGCTGGCATTGGCGAGCGTATTCGTGAAGGGCACGAGCTCTATGAAACGCTCAAAGAAAACGATCTGCTCAAAAACACCTGCATGTTCTTTGGGCAGATGAACGAGAACCCAGTGCAACGCTCATTGATTGGTATGGCCGCGGTCGCCCAGGCAGAATATTTTCGCGATGAAGAGAAAAAGGATATTTTGTTTTTTGCTGACAACATGTATCGGTTTGTGCAGGCACGCAATGAGCTGGCGACGATTCTTGACCAGATTCCCAGTGAAGGCGGCTATGAGGCGACAATATTCTCAGATATCAAGAAGCTACAAGATCGTTTGAGTTCTAACGAACACGGCTCTATTACCTCCGCTCAGACAATTTACGTACCGGCAGATGATCTTTCCGACCCGGCTGTGCAAATGATCCAACACGAATTGGACTCAATTATCGTGCTCAGCCGCAAAGTCGCCGAGCAAGGCGTTCGTCCGGCCGTCGATCTGAACCGAACGTCCTCATCGCTGCTTACTCCCGACATCGTGGGAGAACGCCACTACCTGCTGAGCGTACAGGTACAAGCGCTCTTGCAAAAGCACGAATCACTCAAAGGCATCATCGCCATTATCGGCGAAAACGAGCTATCACCGGCCGATCGCTCCGATTACGCCAAAGCCAAGCAACTGATTAAGAACTTTACGCAGAATATGTTTGTTATGGAGCGGCTTAACGGTGTGCCCGGTCAGTTCTTTACCCGCGAAGAAACACTAAAGAGTATTGAAGAAATTGTCGTATGACAGCAGTAACTAGCAATCAGAAAACAGCGACTAGCGGCCTATGCTCCCAGCTAATTCTTAGTTCCTATTTGCTAGTTGCTTAACCTTTGGTAGCGCATGGACTCTAAAGACACAAAAAAACCAACTACATCCGACAAAGCCCGGGAATCCGTCATGCATGTCAAGGTGTATTCTCCTTTCAAAGTCTATTTTAATGGCTCAGCTAAAAGCATATCGGCTACGAATGAGACTGGTCCGTTTGATATTTTGCCCCGACACCACAACTTTATGACATTAATATCACCTGGCGATATCATCGTGCGTACCGACCGTAATGAAGAAACATTCCGTATCTCCCGCGGCATAATGCACGTCAAATCCGACCAAGTAATTGTTTTCTTGGATGTTTAATATGACAACTTGTTAATCTATAACGATGTAGTCGAAGCTGAAGGAGCGGCCGGCGGGCGCGGGGTTTGTGCTGCATAGGCTAAAATTGCCAGCACTGCGATTTACGTAGTAATTAAGGCTAGCGCCAACAGATCCTACCGGTGTTACTACGACGTGGGGCGCGCCCCCGAATTTCTGAGCGAAGTTGACGGTGATAAAACAACCGGCTGGCGGACTGCCTCCGGTATTGATGGTGATTGTGCCTGCCGTGTCGGTGCCACTAACTGAAGAAGTGCCACCGCCGCCCAGAGCCGCGCCGTCACTTTTACCAGGCGTGCCACCGCCGGCATCTATGTGTCGATTGAGCTGTAAATCGCCATTAAGCTGCAAAGAGTTGATTGATAGTTGCTGCGCTGATATGGCGCCGCCAAATGTCGCGCCGCCGCCGACGGTTAGGCTGCCCTGGGTACTTAATTGGCCTTGAATCACGGTGTTACCGGCGATGGTCAAGTCTTTGGCTTGGATTGTCTCGAATGAGCTGATACCGGAAACAGTAATCCCCGGTAAGCTCAGGGCGCCTCCGACCTTAATAGTGCCTGCCACGTCCAGGCTGTCGCGAATAAGCACCTTGCCGCTAAAAACCGCGTTTGACTCAATATTGAGTATTTGCTTCGGGTCGCCGACGGTTGTTTCGTTGTCCTGCAATTGATCCAGTGTTTCTTGAGTGAGATCCTGGGTATTGATAACTCCATCGGGATTTTCCTGGCGACTTCTTTGCCAGGCAACAAAGATTATTAACAAAGCGACGAGCATGATCAGTATAAAAAATAGCAGGTATATATTGACCCGGCTGAGCGCCGAGCGCAGTCGTTCCCCAAAAGGTTTCTTTGTTTGATTTGACGGCCGCTCCGGCTGCTGATTCGGATTTTCGGGTGTAAGGGGCGCGGAAGCGGATCCCGGACCTATAACAGTACCAGGATCTTCCAGAGAGTTTAATTCGTTTTCATCTTGGGGTGTATCCATATGCTGACAATTGCTGACAATATGCGGCGCGCCAATGATTACCACGCTGAAGTATTATACTTGTAGTATAGTACGCGAACCGTAAAAGCGTAAGCAAATTACGGTTTTCTTGACTATTCTGTCATACTGCTCAGAGGTTTAAAGCCAGTTATTAGGTTGTTTTATGCCACGGTATTATCATCACGCGACGTTTCATCATCAGTCACGCTTTATGCGTAAGGTTAGGCTGGTTCTTTTGTTCCTGTCAATTATTATTGTCTTGATTGGTGTCGGTATTTGGGTCGATTCTTTCAATGCCCAGCAGGATGCCTCCACGCCTTCCATACCGAGCCAGGAAATTTCAAGTAATTTCGCGCCGCCATTTGAAATATTTCGTACCCCGTACTTTCAGTTTCAAGCCGATACCAGGTGGCAGCTGATACAGTCGGAGACCACGGCTAACCGTTTTGTGTACCATAGTGTTCGTGAGTCTCTCGTCGAACACTTATTAACAATTACTGTCAACGATTCAGCTAGCTCGCCGGAGGCAACCCGGGTATTGCCGGTCGCGCTGGGTGACGGCAATCGGCTGTTGCCAGCTCAGGTATCAAAACATTGCCGCCAAGGGCAGCCAGCGGGTAGTTCGTTACGGCCGACAGAGATCACCATGCTGGGAGTGCGCTTTAGATGTAATCCTGGCGACACCAAGTATACAGTCGTCGTAGGACTTGTTGGCCGCAGCGTGCCTTTTCAGCTAACGCGTCTGGATGGCAGCACTGCTACATACACCATTCTGTATCAGGACGTCACCGCTACTCCGGACGAAAAGCAAATTCAAAAAATTATGAGTTCCTTCCAAACCCGCTAGCTCTTATGTGCGCTTATGCTATAGAATAGAAGCTATGCGCGCGAAACAAAGAATAGACTTCTTCCCGAATAAGATTTGGAAGGTAAAATTGAAGATTTTTGTAGTCAGAATTTTCAAATTTTGGGAATTTTGGGTCAAAAAGGGCGGTTTTGCACTCGAAGCTTATTCGGGAAGAAGTCTAATACGGTTTGGGCTGTTGGTAGTGTTGATGAGTGGGTTGATTGCTCAGCCGGTTACTGCCCAGTATTCTTCACCAAACTATAAGGTTGAGGAAGCTTTCTTCGGCACTGGTGGCGAGCTGGATCCAAGTTCGCCGAATTACAAAGCCCAACAGTCGGCTGGAGGTTTGGGAGTTGGCTTTACGTCGAGCGCTAATTACGACGCCTTTGCTGGCTTTGTGACGCCTAACGAGCCGTTTCTGGCGGTGGTGGTTAATGCCGCGACGATTGATCTTGGCTTGCTTTCCACGTCCAGTACGGCCAGTGGTAGCGGGACATTCAGTGTGCGCACCTATCTCTCCAGCAATTACGTGGTTAAGACGATGAGTCCGCCGCCGACCAATGAAAGCGGTAATATGCTTGATGCTATGCCTCTTGGCGCGCCGGTAGCTGGCGTTGAACAGTTCGGCATTAATCTTATCGACAACAGTAACCCCGATATTGGCGCCAATCCCGTTAATGTGCCGGACGCGAGTTTCGCAGATGGGAATGTCGCGTCTGATTACGGCGTCTTGAATCAATTCAAGTATCTGGCCGGTGATACAATCGCCCAATCGCCTAACACGGCGGGTCAGCCCGGCATTGGCCAGACTAATTACACCATTAGCTACGTGGCGAACGCCTCAGCAATTACCGAAGCTGGTCTTTACAGCATGGCGCATCAGATAGTGGTGGTCGCCACGTATTGATGGCGGCAGGGTTTGTGAGAATTTGTGGATAAATTGCTTGCATTGAGGCTTGCGGTTGTGGTATAAATCATTGAGACAAGTAGTCTAAAACAAAAAATAAGGAGAAAAATAACAGATGACTAAACTAATAGTTCTGCGGCGAAGAGTTTTAACGCTGGCCAGCATCAGCGCCTTGCTGCTGGCGGCTATCGCCCCAGCTTTGTTGGGGCAAACCGCCAGTGCCGCGCAGTTAACTTCACGAAAAGTAACGCTGAGTAACTCGAAAATCAGCACTGCAGTAACGCACACATTCGCATTCACCATTCCTACGACAGGTAATGTCGGTTCTATGGAGTTCTTGTATTGCACAACGCCACTGGGAATCTGCACGGCGCCCACCGGTATGTCGGCCAGCGCGGCAACATTAGGCACTCAAACAGGGGCTACAGGCTTTACTCTAGGACCGACAACCGCAAACAGTGTTCGTATAACAAGAATCCCGGCTTCGGTAACTTCAGGTACTGCAATTGTGATCACCTTAAATAGCGTGACCAACCCAAGCACACCAAACCAGACATTCTACCCTCGCATAACCACATATTCCGATGCTTCCTATACGACTATCGTTGACGAGGGTGTTGTAGCTGGATCGACCGCCCAGCAGCTGACCGTCAATGCCCGTGTCCAGGAAAATCTGGAGTTTTGTGTCGGCACTACTACCGTGAATGACTCTTCAACAAATCCGGGAGCAACATGCAGTAACATTACCGGTTCGACAGTTGACATAGGTGTGATTGACAGTTCAAGTGTGGCTGTGTCCCCAGTCTCTACTAACGGCGGATCAAGTACCAACGGCGTAGCTATGGTTCGCAGCAATGCCGCCAACGGAACAGTGATCGGCTATTTCCCGCAACAGAATACAGGCAGTGGCAAACTAAAAATCCCCGGCGCTACTTGTAGCGGTACAGCCACTACCGATCAGTGTTTCAACAGTTCAGCTACCAGAGCAGCGTTTGCGGCAGGTACTGAAAACTTCGGGGTAACGGCGATGCCTGTTAACACCGGTTCGACAACAGCGTACGTTGGCGCGAATTTGGTTCGAACAGCTGACTACACCGGCGATGGCACGAGTGGCACCGGTTTCGCCTGGAGTGATGCCGCCACTTCGGCAGTCACGATTGCCGATTCTTCGGCTTCAGCCGTGAAAGTATTGGATGATGAAGCACTGATTCTGCGCTTTGCTGCCACCGCGGCGGCGACTACCCCGACTGGCTCGTACTCGGTAGTCAGTAACTACATCGCGACCAGTACGTACTAGGATTTTAGCTAACTAACTTTACTATTAAGGTTAATGAAAGGG
>Ga0306869_1000368_pt1 | contig 22307 bp, 20 predicted proteins | sample AntRauTorckE6833_FD_190421 | JGI IMG/M metagenome (GOLD analysis project Ga0306869, IMG submission 190421) | Saline lake microbial communities from Rauer Islands, Antarctica - Metagenome Torckler E6 #833 (v2) (version 2) | ecosystem: Environmental > Aquatic > Non-marine Saline and Alkaline >... | reverse complement strand
TGTTAAATAATGAAAGTCTATTTAATTAAATAATTGATAATGCTATAATGATTTAAAGAAGTGAAATACGCTTATTACTTTTAGCTCCAAAGGGGGGGCATGTGTATCACTTTTTCGTAGCAGTGCACATTTTGGAGTCAAAACAATCGTTCCTAATGAGATTAAAGAAAAAGTGATATCTAGACTATTGGAAAGGTGTAGAGTATGTTAAACGTAGGATTAATTGTTTTAATATCAATAGATTTCGTACTTTTATTTATTGGTAAAGTAAAATTCTATTTGAAAGTATTTAAAATATCGAGTTTTAAAGATTTTATTAAAAAAATTAAAAATTCAGTTCCAGAGAAAAATAAGAAAAAAGAACTAGTAGAAGAACTAAGTGAAGGTGCTGAAGAGACGCAAGAAAAGAAGCGCAGTTTATTACAAAGAATGTGGGATTGCATTTTAGATTGCCTATTATTTACTCTTAATTTAATTGGTGCAATAATTTTGATTGGTATTGGATTAGTAATTGTTGTACTGAGCATAGGAATTCCCAATGCAAGTATATGGGGAACAATTCTTATAGCAATAAACTTTGGAATATTATATGCACTCCTATTTCTATTTGCTTTTAAAATAATTATGTTTTTTATAGGTTTTGGCTTACTAAGACTAGCTAAAGTTGATAAGAAGAAACAACAAAGAATATTAATTATGGATGCGATACAATTTTCCATGATGAGTTTGTTAGTTATTCTGGCTGCTTTTGGATATCCATTAGACGTAAATAGTATGATTTTAATACCTTTTGAGTGGGATATCACACTTAACAACTTGCTTTCAATTATCATTCCGATGTTATTTTATGCAATATTGATTACCAACATATTAGCCTTGGTTATTCGTTTAAAAAATATTTTTACGAAGGATATTAACAAGCATAATATCATCCGTTTACACCAGTTATTATTTATATTTATTGCTTCTTGTTACTTTGGTATTTTGTATATAACTGATGCTGATTTGAGTTTTATGAATGAATTAGATAGAACAATGTATTTACAAACACTAGAAGTGGCCAAGTGGATAATTACCTCAGTATTCATTCCACTGTTTCTTTATACATTAAATAACTTTAAAAAATCTACAAGTAAATCTACAAATATAGTTGTAAGACGACCTAGAAAAAGAACAAGCAGTCGTTAATAGGAAAGGAGATCATATGAAGCAGAATGAATTAGATTCTTTAAAAAATGAATTAAAACAAATTTATGATAGAAAGATTGATGTTATTAATCAGATTGGATTTCTGGACCGAAATCAGATTCCAAGTGGTAAAAAAGTTTATAATATTGAAACATCCTTGATGTTTATCGATATAAGAAGTTCAACAGTTTTATCTAGTACAGTTGGGCGAAAAAACATGGTAAAAATATATCAAATGTACACCAAACTTTGTAAGAAAGCGATTAATGAAAATAATGGTATGATTTTACAAATTGTTGGTGATGGCATTTTATGTGCTTTTACGAATGATTCAACGGGAAAATCAGGACAACGAGCAGTTTATGCTGCACTTAGTATTCATACTTATATAGCTGAATCGATGAATCCATTGTTGAGTAAAGAGTGGAAAATTAGTTGTGGCATAGGAGTTCGAACTGGTCATGTATATGTAACAAGATTAACTACTGATAATGGTAGCGAAGTAGCGTATCCAAGTGATATTACAAACTATGCATCAAAATTTTGTGGATTAGCTCAAAAGAATCAAGTAATAATTGACTCTAAAACAAATGAGCATTTAAATAAGAAGTTTAAAGAGTACTGTGAACCATATCAAACAAGCATGCCAAATACATATATTATAAAGGGGGCAACATGGGAAATAGAGTAGAGAATGTATTTGATAAGGAAACTTCATTAAGAACGCTCGAGATAGTAAACTCATGGATAAGAGCAGCTGACAGTAAAACTTCTATTTTACTTGCATTTTTAGGGTTGATTGTTGGTTTATCTGCTAGTACATATGGAAAATTATCGGAATTATTAGTTAATGGAAATATACCTCAAATAACACTAGTTATTGTATTTGGTTTGGCATTTTTAATAATTCTTGGATTGACGATTATTAATTTGGTATCTGTTTTTATAGCAAGAACAAAGAATGTCGATACTTTTTCTGAAAATCTATTCTCATTTGTTTCAATTGCAGAGATGAATGATGAGGATTTTATCGATAAAGCTAAAAAAGTTGATAATAAATCGGCGCATGAAATGATTCTCTCTCAAATATCAATCAATTCAAAGATTGCCAAAAGTAAAATGAGATACTTCAATAATGCTTTGAAGTTTGGTTTGGCACTCATACCTTTAACTATTGTTTTGATGGTAGTGGCAGGTTGAATTAAAGTGAGAAGGTTTACTTTTGATAATGAAGAGAATATTCTAGAATATTTCCGCTGTTCTGATAATCGTCCACTAGCATTCCCGGAATCTAATGATGTATGGAATATTTTTAAAGTTATAAATGATGAAGATATCTGGGGAAACTGGAAAAACAGTTCTTTAAAATCAGATCTTCCACCAGATTTTTATAGTGATGATTTAAAACTAATGATGGAAGTCATGAGATTTGATGACCAAGCAACTGATAAAGGAAAGACTCACGCAACAAAGGTTAAGGAAAGTAAAATGTTAGGAGAATTAAGAGATTTGGATGTAGAAGGTATCTTTCCAAATCTAAAACAAGTATTACTCTTAGGTGATAGTGGTCTACCTTTAGAAGAAGATCATAATTTTACTAGATATAGAGAGAATTTTTCTAGAGTAGTCTTAAAACATGCAAGGAAAGTTACTCAGTATAAAAAGAATCACCCAGGATACAAATTAATATTTTTTGTTCTAGATGAATCATCAGGAAACTATTTTGAAAAATATAGTCATGATAAAATTAAAATAGAGTTAGGAACAACTTTGTTAGGAAAACCACATTGTTTTTGGGCTGATAAAATAATGGTTGAGACAATTAAGAATTGTAATGCAGACTATCTGATATGGTTTAAGCCATTTAGTTATTCTGAAATTTCTGGCAGCAAAAGTCTAGACTTACCAAAAGTTATCATTTATGAATTGAATAAGTTAAGCATAGAAACTATTAAGTATAACTCAAAACATATGGTTAGCTCTGAAATTTAACTAACTTCATTCAAAAAGAAGAAATCACAAATTGATTTCTTCTTTTTTTCTTAAAAAATATTCACTAAGTACTTCAAACGGATTTTTATTGAAATCCTTAACAAGTTGTTCGAAAAGTTTAAAGTTTGCTTCTTTACTTTCAATAGATATTGAGTTAGATATAGATTTTGCTATGAATTCATCAGCTTCTGAGAACCTTTCAAGTTTATATAACGCTAAAGCTCTAGTCTGATACAATTTTGTTAAAGACCTCGAGAAAGAATTCGTAATACAATAATCAATACCTAAAGAGTTGATCTTTAATAGGTCATGAAGCCTGTGAAGTCTTCCGAGCATTATAGATACATTTGAATATATAGGGGCTACCAAATCTCTTTTTTCCGGACTCAAATATAAGTAGTTTGGATTATTAAGAATATTAATCAACTGATTTAAAGCTTGAACCCTCTCTGTCTTTACTTGGATTTCGGCTAACAATAGTAAAAACAATACATCCACAAAATCAAAAATCTCTTTCTTACAAAATTCTTGAATGTCAATATGTTTACTGATCTCTCTTACTGCTTGATCACCTTTGTATTCTTTTTGTATATAGAAAAATCTTATTTTACAATATTCTAGTAATCTTTTATTTTGAATAGTTAAGTATGAATATTTAAATCCTCTGTCTAGGATTTTCTTCGCATCAGAGAACTTATGATTTAGAATTAAGTTATAAAGTTCTTTAAGAAGATTAAAATCATATTCATCTTTCTCGTTTAATGTGTAATAAAAATCTCTAGAGCTAATTCCTAATTTTTCACAGAACTCAAGAATTCTAATATCACTTACATTATTATCTCCGCTTCTATATTTTCTATATTGACGATCGTCGCATATGCCATCACATAAATCCTTTATTGTGATGTTTTTTTTGAGTCTAATATTGTCTAGGTGAAACATATATTGTTGTCTTATCCTATCCATGGTAACCTCACTTTTTTAAAAACGGAACTCTCAGGTCCTATGCGAATTTATGATTATATTATAACATAAACTCACAAGGAGGCAAAAATGAAAAAGAGAATAGCGATACTTGCTATCTTATTCTTTAGTTTTTTCGCTTTTGCTTTTTCGAATCATATTACTGTACGAGCTGATGGTTTTGATGACATTGATTATGAAGAAGTAGATATCGGATCACAATAGATTAGGAGTAAGTAAGAAAACCGTAGATATTTATCTACGTTTTCGCTTTTGATTTTTCATTTAAAAAACAAATGAATATTGAAGAAATCATAAGAATTGAACTAGAAGGTATATCGCAAACTATTATTCAATACACAAATGATAATTTTATTAAAAGCTATGCAAAACAAATATTGAGTATTGAATTTCCTAGAGACAAACAATTACTTGAAAAATTAGTCAATTATTTAGTGGATTGGTATTCAAACAATATTGATGTAATAGAATCTAGTGATTATGTTGTTTCAAAAGATGCTCATTTGAAAAGTTTTGAGATTCTAAAAAACTTAAAAGAACAACTTAACAAATATAATTGAAAGGAGGAGTCAAAATGCCAGTATATTCAGTATCGTATGACCTAAACTCACCAGGGCAAAAGTATCAGGAACTTGAAAAGAAAATTAAGAAAATCTGCATAGGATCGTGTAAGTATGCAGAATCTTGCTGGATAGTAAAGTATTCGGGAAATGCTGATTCGCTTAGTAATGAACTAAGAAAATGCCTTGATAAGAATGATCATATTTTAGTAATTAAAGTTGTCAATGATAAACAAGGATGGCTACCTGGGGATAGTTGGAAAACCATTAGAAGTTTTTTCGGTTAGGTCTGTGTAATTTAACAAATAAATAATCACATTATTATAAAAGTGGAAGACGATAATTAGAAAGAGTCAAAAATTATCATAAAGTAAGTGCACGTTAAAACGTGCGCTTGCTTATAAAAAAAAATAATAAATAGGAGATAAGAATTATGTTTAGAAAAATTCTAACAGTTTTACTATGTTTGTTTATGGTTGCGGGGAGTGTCATACCTCAAAGCAATCAGATGGTTTATGCTTCTGACAACATTGTTGATGAGGTTATAAATCAGCCAATAGAAAAGGATGTTTATCCATCAACAACCGATCCGGACTTTGATGCTAGTCAAGTTGATATTGAAAGTGAAATTATTTCTGAGAGAACATCAAACACAAAAACTTTCAAAAAAGCAGATGGGTCCTATGAAGTCGCCATATATGATGATGTGATTCATTATTATAAAGACGGACAGTGGAAAGATATCAATAATAGTCTTAAGGATACAGGAGATTCGTTTGAGACAAATGCAAATTCATTTAAACTGAAGTTTCCTAAAACTTTAGATGATAATAAGCAAATCAAGTTATCTTTAGGTGATTATAAAATTGATTGGAATGTACAAAATATAGTGTCATCTAAAATAGATTATGTTGACACCGATATCAAAGCATCCAATATAAAGGAACTCACGAACACGAGACAATCTGTTATGTATACGGGAGTGCAAAATAATGTTGATATCGAATATATTGTAACTGGTAGTCAAGTCAAAGAGAATATTATTCTTAACAAATACATTGAAGATTTCTCTATGACTTTTGAATATAATTTAAAAGATTTATCAATAAAAGAAGATAGTGATGGTAACATCTTTTTTGTTAATGACGAAAACGAAATTATCTTTACCTTTAGTGAGTTGTTTATGTTTGATGATGAAACTAATGAGTCTCAAGCTATCGAATACAAATTACTTGAAACTGGGAAAAACACATATGAAATTACCATTATACCAAGTGATGAATGGTTAAAAGCTGCCAGTTATCCTGTTACTATTGACCCAAGTATCGTTCTTGAAACAAATAATACAAATATTAGAGATAAATATGTCTATAGTTCAAGTGGTAGCAACTCTTCAACTAATTATATTAAGTCAGGATATAGTGGAACATATAAATATAGATCATATATTGAGTTTGCAATAGATTCATTGCCAGAAGATATTGCAATAAACTATGCAAATCTTCAACTCAATTTATATTCAAATAATGTTGATAACATTAGTCAAATAAATGCAAGAATGGTGAACCAAACCACTAGCTTTGATTCAATCCAAGGTCAATACCTTTTGGATGTAGATGATAAAATTATTGATTATTTATATGTACTATCAACAGATGTTAATGAAAACTACACTATGAACATTACAAAGGCAATAAATACTTGGTATGAGGATGGAGTAAGTGATGGTGTTATTGAATTAAGAACTGAGGATGAAAGTGTTGATGATTTCGTCTTTTTTGATTCTTTAGAATATTCTTCTGTTACAGGCCCAAAATTAATCATTGGATATACACATGCGGCCGGGATTAAGGACTATTGGACCTATAATTCTCAACAAGTTGGAGGTAAATCAACTGGATATGTATCTGATTATACTGGCTTATTAACAGTTGTTAGAAATGATTTGAGTTTTGCAACTGAGAGACAAACATTATCGCTTAGTTTTGGATATAATATTCTTGATAGAGACACGAATATTGGATATGGCGCCGGATGGAATATTGCTTATAATTCATATATAAAATACGATAGTGACTCATCTATGTATTATAGTGAAGATTACACAGGAAATATTGTTTATTATCATTCGGTTGCCTGTGATAGCCGTTTTCAAACATCCTATCCTGGTCAAAATTATTGTTATATTGCGGAAGATTGTTCCGGGAATATTCTTGTTAGACAGTATGGTTATGGTGTCTTTGGTGGTCAGTTTATACAAACACCAGATGATATCAGACAAATATATAATACATCAGGATACCTAACTTCTATAAGAAACGAAGAGACAAATCAGTCTATTTTCGTTACAAGAGATGGAGCTAATCCCGATAAGGTAACAAAAATAAGAGATATGTCAAACAATGAAATAAATATAACGTATAACTCATATGGAATTTCTTCCGCTGTTTTAAGTGTTTATCAAGACAGCTCCAATTCACATGATTTAGAAAAAATAGTCTATTTGTATGAGTATATTTCTGATTATGACATATATTCTCCGCGTTTACTAGAACACTATAAAGATTATGACAAAGATAACACATTTTCATTGAGCAATAGGCTTTATTATAATTATGATAACAACGGTAGAATAGAAAAATCATTAATTGCAGGAGAAGACCAAATTCAATATTATTATAATACTTATACAGATAAAGTTACGAAAATAAAATCATCATATAATGGCGCATATTTCTCTGAAATTGATTACACATACAATTCAAAGGAAACAATCATTACAGATCAAAATGATGATTTCATTATTTATAAATTTGATGATTTTGGTCACACCGTCAACATATTAGACAGTGATGGAAATGTACAATATTATAAGTATTTAAATATATTTTCTTCTGAAGATACAAATGGTGCAGAATACGTAATTATTGATGGTCAACCAAATTATAGAAATAATCACGCTTTAATATCTCAGTCAAGCCCGCAAAGCAATTTATTCAACCCTATAAGTAACCATGGGTTTGAGTATGATAGTTCAAGCGTGGAAGTCAGTTGGATTTATCAGGATGATAATGGGGAATTAAGAGAACTAGATAGGGACCAGCATTCGGATGATAAATCTATATTTGGAAATTATTCCGCAAAACTTAGGGGGGACTTATCTGACTATGGTCATTTTGAACAGATAGTAATTCTAGACTCAGGAGCCTATACTTTAACTGGATATGTTCTTAATGAAGCGTCTAATAATAATGTATGGATTGATGTAGACGGTGAAGACTATGGCGGCGCTGTTATTTACGTGGATAATGATAGTGAATGGACAAAAGTTTCGATTACTTTTGGTGTATTCAGTGATAATACCGAGATTACAGTTTCTTTAGTCAACCATTCAATTGGTTTAGCTTATTTTGATAACATTGAAATATATGAAGGTTTTATTGATAATAGAACAAACATGATTGATAATTCTTCATTTGAAATGACTGGAACTATCCAAGATTTGCCAGGTTGGGTCTTTAGTAATTCTGATGATGTATCACGAGTAAGTGCTGAAACAATAAATAACAATTATTATGAAAGTATACTCGGTGATTATGCAATTAAAATTCAAGGTGACGGATTAGAATCAAGATCAGCAGTGACTGGAATTTCAGATTTTCTTGATACAACAGTTCTTGAAGAACGAGGACAGTTAGTTATTGGAGCATGGGCATATTCTGATGGCACACCAACAACGATTACTTCAGATGATTATATTGATGATCATGATAGATATCTGAGAGTGCGTGTTGATTTTGTAGATACAGTCACATATGTTTATGGTTCAACATATGATTCAACGATTATAAAAAGTGAGTATATTGTATTTGATACCTCAGTTGAAGGGTGGCAATACCAATATGCAGAAATAGTCATGCCAAATGAAAATACCTATTGGATCAATGTTTTCTTTGAATATAAAGGAGAAGGTAATGTATATTTTGATGGCTTACAGGTCTTTTTTGAAAATGCATATACAAATTATGAATATGATGAATATGGCAATTTAACCGCTATTCAAACATCAAGTGGAGATAGAACAGAATACCTGTATGATCAAGCTTTGGATTTTTTATCAACACCCCTAGTAATAAATTTTCCAGATGAAACCTCAGTAGATTTATCTGAAAATACAGAGGGATTAGTTGATGAGGTTACATATAACAATGTTTCTTCAACGCCAACCTATAATGATTATGGTCAAGTGACCTCTATGAAAATTGGTGATGATAATACATATTTTACAACTTCAACTACCTATACTCATTTTAGTCAATATACATTGACTAAAACAGATGAGTTTAGTAATACAACTGAGTATTACAATGATACACTTACTGGTTTATTAGAAGCAATAGAAAATGCAAAAGGACAGGATACCCATTACATCTATGATGATGAAGGTAAGTTAGTGGAAGTTGTGTCTGTTGATAATTTTGAAAATTATTCAGTCGGACAAGAAGATGCTATGGTAGAATATATGTATGATACCAAAGATAGATTATGGAAGATTGTTTTAGATGATGATTATTATTATGAAATATCTTATGATAATCAAGGAAGAATGGAACAAATCTCAGTTAATACAACACCATTAATGAGTTACACTTATGAGATGGAAGGCACTTATTATACAGATAGATTATCAGAACAAGCATATGGAAATGGTGATGTACTGAAGTTTACATATAATGACAAAGATCAAATCGAGAACATCCAGTTTAAAGAATCTGGAGGAGCTTTTGTTACAAGATTTTCATATGAGTATGATGACCGTGGACAAATAGCGGTTTATAACACATTTGATGGAGGTCAAATAGTAGCAAGTGAATACTACACGTATGATACAAGTGGTAATCTTATTCAAGCTGTTGATGAAGAAGGGAATATCATTAAATATATTTATGATGATTCAGGGAACCTTACCTCAATATATTTTGAGATTGATGGCAATGATCAAACAACAAATTATTCTTACAATGAATGTTTTGCCTATAGTGGTGATGTTTGTACACAAACATCTAGCTTGTACGATAAAACAGGGTACAATACTCAATCGAATATTGATGTTTTAAAAGACTATCATTATGAATCAAGTGTAGTAAGTGCTTTATATCGTTTAGAAAACATTAACTTAACCTGGAATTCTTTTAATATAAAACAAAATTTTGTTTATTCAGGAGATACAACAAGAATTTATGAAATTATATATGAAATAAATGGTGATGGTACTGATTATAAGTATAAGTATAATTATGATTCTTTAGGAAATATCACGAAAGAATGGTACTATGAAGGCACATCTTTAAAACTCTATAGAAATTACGAGTATGATGAGCTTAATCAATTAGTTGTGGAAGATTCAAGAGATTATAGTTATGGTTCAAGTATACTAACAGATACCAATTTCACCAAATACTATTATTATGATTCGAGAGGCAATAGAACAGATGTTAAAACATTCCTTTATGGTCAAAACGATACGATAAGCTATTCAATACCTAGTTTTTATTTTAGAAATTCTGGGACATATGATGGGGTTATGGTATATAATGGTAATAAGGGTTATAATGATATCTATAACCTGAATGTTGGACAAAACCCATACCTGTCTTTCACGTATTATGATTTGATGGATTGGGGACAAGATTTTCCACTCAATCTTTCAACAACTATGACTTATTCTAATCTTGATACATCAACACCTGGTTATTATTATAGGACATATCAAGCGACAGATAATCAATACTATAATATAACTTTTAGAATAGTCTTTAAAGTTGGTAATCCAACAAGTGGAGACAGGGTCCCACAAGAACATATTCATTATAACTACAGTAGCAACTGGGAAGACCAATTATTATCTTATGGTGAAATAGATTATATAAACGGTGTAGCTCAAACAGAAGCAACCCTTCAAGCATATACATATGATAGTGAAGGGAACCCAACACAAATTACTAATTTTGTATATAATGGAACAACTTATGAATACGCTAATCTATCTTGGAGTGGAAGAGAACTAACAAAAATACAAATTTATAATTATATGGGTATCAATGAATATACCATTGATTATAATTATAATGACCAAGGCTATAGAACAAATCAAACCATATCATATAACTATGGATCAACATGGGGAATCATCAAGACAATTGATTATGAACTTGTTGATGATAAAGTTATTTATGAAAGTGGAAAAGAATTCAATCAAAGTTACCAAGAAATAAATTCATATGATATAATTTATACATATGATTATGATGGTACATTAATTAGTTTTAATTACAAAGATAATACACATGCAAATGCAGAATATTTCTATATAAGAAACCAACAAGGTGATATTACCCATATCGTTAACTCATCAGGAACAACTGTTGTTAAATATAAGTATGATGCATATGGAAATATAACCGATGAATATGTAAGACCAGGTTACCAACATATATTTGATTATAATTCATATACATACCGTGGATATAGGTATGATTCAAGCATAAACCTATATTACCTTAATAGCAGGTATTATAATCCTGAAGTTGGAAGGTTTATAAATGCTGATGGATTATTGGGTAGTCAAGGTAATATCTTAGGCCATAACATGTATGCATATGCATACAATAATCCAATTAAATATGTGGACCCTAGCGGTAAGATTAGTTTTATAATAATACCAGTAATATCTTTGTTTATTCTAGCAACATATGTCCTCATTAAAGAAAGTCGTCCTATCATTGATCCTATAATAAATAATATTTCAATTTCATCAACTATAGGTATTGGTGCCGAAGCAGAGTTTTTAAATACAGGATTTTCTGCATCTTCTGGAAATAACGGGTTTGAGTGTAGCAAAAATGGATGTGGGATAATTAGAGATGGGACAGATTTTGACTTTACTTTTCATAGTGAAAGTTCATATTACTTAAATGGACAATTTATAGAAAGTGAGTCTACAGGATTTGGACCAATTAGAAGTGTATCAAGTCAAGGGCAGGAAAGCATTCATCTTGTATTTGATTTTTCTATTACTGATCCTCAAACTAGCCAGGCTGTGAGTGTAACATTAGATTTTGATATTGAAAACATTGTAAAAGACTACTATGATCTTATTTCAGGGGTCTTTAAATGAGGAGCTTCTTAAATGAAAAATAAAATTCTTAAACTAAGATATATATTAAGTGTACTCATAGATTATTGCCCTGTATGGATTATTGTTAGTTTGCCGTTTAACGATGGACCAGTTAGCGAGACAATGCAATATTTTCCATTATATATTTTGCTTATCATCTTTATAATGTTAGAAGATTATTTCTTTTTCAATGCAAGTATTGGGAAAAGATTAATGTTTATTAAACTCGCTAATTTAAAAGGCGGAAAGCGGATTACCTTATTGAATGTATTTATAAGAAGAATTCTTGAATTGTTTTATTTCATGTGGATTTTTGTTAAGATTGATTTTAATTCTGTTAGTGGAACAATCATTGTGGAGCAAAATTTTAGATATAAAAACGAAAAGACTAAAACAAGTCATAGTATTGAAAATAATAAAGATTTAAGAATACAAAGAATAAAAGCACTAATGATTGATTTATTGGTTATATCCCCATTCATTATTTTTAATCAATTTTGGAATTCTAAGATTTTTATAATTGATAATGAAAGACCGTGGCTATTTTTTATTGGTGTTTTTATCTTTTTCATTCCTGTTATATATTTTATACTTAGGGATTCATTATCTAAAAATCAAAGTGTAGGAAAAAGTAGACAGAGAATAAAGGTAATTAAAGATAATAATACAGAAATGACCGGATTACAACTCGCTATAAGAAATATGATTTCTCTCTTTCTCTTTCCGATAGAAATTGTATTGTTTACATTAAACAAAAAATTGATTTCAGAAATTATAACTCAATCAAAAGTGTCGTCCTATTAAAGATTTTCGTTTATGATACTGGATTAAACTATTATGTGATATGCTATGAGAACGATAGTATGAATTTCTAAGAAGTTTTGCATGTATTAGGGACAATATTTTCCACTGAATCTTTCAACAACCATGACCAACAGTAATCTTAATACAACAACGCCTGATTATTATTATAGAGTATATCAAGCAACAGATAATCAATATTATAACTTAATTTTGGAAACAATAATTTCTACAGTGTTGTGGATATTATCGGAGCAAGATCATCATAAATCTTGCTCTTTTCCTTGCCTTAAAAAGCAACTCCATATGAAAACATACAACTTTCCATACGAAAAGGAGTAAAACTCCGTATGAAAATAGCGATTTTGGAGTAAAACTCCGTAATGACAAGACACGTTGATTATCCAAGTTGCTTTATAGCGTTTAACGTCTAAATATAGACGTTTTAAGCGTTTTAATATAAAGCAGCTTTTTCTATTATTTAGGGTAAAATGAGTGATTTTTCATTGATTTTACTCTTTTTTTATGCAATGCTATGAACAAGAGGGAATAACAGGTTTAATAAATAAAAAGAAACAAAGAGATAAAATACCAACAGATCAAACAAAAGATTCAATAGATGATTTGAAGCATCAAATCTTCTTATTGAAAATAGAAATAGAACGTCTTAAAAAAGGTTATTCTAAAGAAGATGTAAAATATATAAAAAAAAACTCATAAAACAATATGAGTTTGAACTGATAGATAAATTCAAGGCAAGATTCTATATAAAAGATTTATGTAATTATTTAGGAGTTCATAGGTCAAGCTATTACAGGTATCTTAAGAGGAAGACCTACTTAACACATCAAGAACAAATCAAGAAACATCTTAAGATGTTAATCAAGAACTATCATGAAATGTACCCAACAAAAGGATATAGATCAATTAGAAAAGATATTAGAGATGAAACTGGATGGGTTGTAAGTTATTACTTAATGTATCGATGCTTTAGAGAGATGGGAATCTCTTCTAAAGCAAGAAGGAAGGCCTTTAGAAGGCCGAAACATCAATCTGATAAGTTCCCTAATTTAATAAATAACAATTGGTTAACATCAAGACCATTTGAGATTGTGTGTTCGGATACAACCATGTTGGTTATTAATGTGAAGAAATATGATTGGAACTATCATATAGATGTTTATAATAACGAAATGGTAGGGTGGAATCTAGCCAACTACAAACATGGTATGGGCGTCATGAATCATCTTAACTCTTTAAATGATTTTCTCAGGATCAAAGAAACAAAAGGCTATGGTGATCTAAATACAATTTTACACAGTGATCAAGGTAATATATATGCATCAAAGAAGTTTGAGAAAGCGCACAAAGATTATCCTATCACAAGAAGTATGTCAAGGGTGGCTACACCAACGGATAATGCAGTTATAGAATCACTTAATGGATGGATAAAAGCAGACATTAAAAAGAACTTAAAAATAGATGATTATCAAGATCCTTGGGCAGCTATTGAAATATATGTGAACTACTTCAATAATAATAGACCATCTTGGAAATTAAATTACTTAAGTCCTGTAGAATACAGAATGATGAATGGAATTAAATAAATATCAACGAGTCTATATAAAACAAGCTAAACATTTGGTATAATACATTTAAGATTAATAATTATATCCTCTTTTTTATAACTTAGAGGGGGGATATGTGTCCTGTTTTTTCATAGCAGAGCAAATAATAAGGCTAATCAGTGTGTGAAACTAAAAAAAGGTTTATAAAAACCTAATTTTTTTTCACCGAAACAGCGTTATTGTCGAAATATATGACATATACGCCGTTTTTTTTCACTTCCTATTATGTTAAAATAAAATTGTAAAATAGTTTTATTAAAAAAATCCAATCTGACTTGATTGTATATATATTATTTAAAGTGAATAACTGAGTATAAATAAAACTAAGCAAATGCATTAGTCGGAATTAGAAAGGGGTGGGATAGTATTTTTGCTTTGCTTAAAAATATGAAAGAGGGGATTTTAAATGTTTATAAAAAAACTAACTACAATTTTCTTTGTTTTGCTTATTGCGTTACTCAATCTCGGAGATAACCGCGATAATGTTTATGAAGTTAGTGATTTTGGTTTAAATGAGAGAGTAAGTTATCATAATGATTATTCATTTAGCTATGATAATCAATATTCATATGTGTCTGATTACGATAATATTATTATTGGAAAAGTAGTTTCGCATGATGGATTTGCTCCATCCGTTGAGAACGATATGACAGAGGTACATACTTTATTAACAGTTGAAGTAATTTTTGTTTTAAAAGGAAATGTATCTATGAGCAATATTCATATAAAATACTTTGGTGGTGTGTTGAATGATATTTTATACGTATCTGACCCCAATAATAAGAGTGAACAAGAAATATTACCGAAAGAAGATATGTTTTTTGTTTTTTCATATAATAACATAACAATAGATAATAATGGATATTATAATATTTATAACCATTATCAGATAAATTATTTGGATATTACTAATGAGAATAATATATATGAGAACGATGAAGTAATTAATATAATTGGATCAATAAACTCCCTTGAAAACGAACAATATGCTGTGAATGGAACAGGAAATGAATTAGAAGGACCACCTATTGGTGGTGGCGGAACTACAAATGATGGAAGTAGTTTTTCATCGGCCATTCAGATAATGCCTGGATATACAATTAGTGGTGAATTTGAAAACGGACAAGAGAGAAAATATTATAAATTCCAGGGAATGCCAGTAAATAATTATTACTTGGCAACTATAAACAATATCTATGATCAAACTAACACTAATGTTGGAGTCTACTTGTATAATTCTTTAAATGATTTGTTAGATTATGATATTGATTCTAACTTTGGAAATTTGTTTAAATTAGATACTTCCATAAGCGGAGGAGAATATTTTGTCATGATAGAACTTCAATCTTTAAGTCCTACACCTTCTTATCAATTTAAGATTGAATTTGATTCTACCTGTAATTGTATTAATGCTCCAGAGAATTTAGCATTTAATCAGAATTCTGTTCAAAATGGAGAAATTCTATTTGTAAATGAATCACAGTATAATTCTGAAATTAATTATGCTGTATCTTTATGGAATCAGGAAGAAATTGTGAACATCAGTGAAGATTCAAATGGTTTTGTATTAGTAGAGGACGCTTATTTGGGAAGTGAAGGTCTAGTTGCTAGAGCAATACAATTTTTTGGTATTTTCACATCAAAAATTCAATTAAACTCATACTATTATGAAACTATGAATTTTTATGAAAGAGTAAAAACAATCACCCATGAGTTTGGCCACTTACTTGGTATGGATGAATTTAACGGTGATTACTTAATAAGCACTGAGACAGTTACAAATGCAATGGTTCAGGGGATAAGAGAACTATATGAGTTAGGACCTTGTGATAAACTCATGTTTAGATATCTACACTAGTTCATAATAAAAGGTTTTTATTGATTGAAAGGATGATAAATTTGAAGAAGTTATTTATAATTATAACTGTATTAATTATGCAATTTTTATTGACGGCATGTTCAACAACAAGTGGAGATATTTTAGTGTTTGAAAATAAAATTGAAATGGCCTCTGATATTATAATTGTAAAAGTAAGTAATCAAGGTGAAGAAATATACAGAGATATTGAGACTTTTGAACAAGGGGATGAAGATACGCTTTCTGGTATGGTGTATTCAGCCGAAGTTCTTTACGTTGTAAAAGGTCAAGCTGAAGGTAATATCAATTTCGCTTTATGGAATGATGATCCGAATGATAATGAATCTATCACGTATTGTCCTAATCCTAGCGATCCAGGCATTAGTGATGATGATAAAGATATTCTTAGAAATGTTTATAATAAGTGTTCGACAAAAACGATTGAAGAGTATATCGTAAAGGATGGTTACTACTTATTAGTGGCTAATGAGGATATCGACACAGAATCAGGTCAATATTCAGTATACTTGGCTCATATATTAGATGTTTATATGGAAGATAGATCATTAGAAAACCAAGAACAAACTATACAAGATATTGTTCAAATATATATAGATGCCAGCCAGTAATATTGCAAGTTATTACATAAACCTATTTGTGAAATCATCATATTAATTAGCGTTTTCTGATAAATCAGATATTACTGATAGTGAAGATAACCATAATATTCTATTTACATTTGAAGATATAGAAAATCGGTATTTTATCAATTTAAATTATATACAAATAAAAAGAAATTTTTAGTGAGTACTAGATATAAAGATGAATTTATAAAAGTATTATACGAAAATAAGATTATTGAAAAGGAAAATTAAGATAATCGGCTTAACGCCCATTAAAACATAGAATCTATTACTATTATAGAAGAATATCACCTTCCGGTGGTATTCTTTTTTGTAAGTTAGTTTTTAATTAAGGCATATAATGTGATAATTAAACCTAAAAAAAGCAACTCCATATGAAAACATACAACTTTCCATACGAAAAGGAGTAAAACTCCGTATAAAAAAAGTGATTTTGGAGTAAAACCCCGTAATGACAAGACAACAATAGAAGGTTTAATACTTGATAAGGAGATGATTAAATGACATATCATGTATCAAGAAGAGGATTAAGATTAGTTATGGGCCTAGTAATTATAGCTTTAGCCATATAGTTCTTTGTATCTGGCTTAGCTTTTGAAAATTTATTAAATATCTTATTTACTATGATAACTGTTATTCTAGGAACAAATGTGACTCTAGATGGAATTGGAACTAACAAACTTATTGTAAATAGGAATGAAATTATTCTTTATAGATTGCCATTTTTCATTAAACGAATACAAATATGCAATATTGAACACTTAGACTATGTTGTAACTAATACAATTTTAGGAACTAGAGAAGTAGTAAGAATGTATTACAATACGAATCGTCATATTAGGATATCGAATTATTCAGTTGATTCTTCAATAATTAAGATGAAAATAGAAGAGTTATTACCAAAGTAATCCCATAAAAAGTGACACTGAAACATTACAAGCCGTCGGTCGTGGGGGTTCGATACTCCACCTTATAATTAGAATTAGAATTAGAATTAGCTCTTTTTGTAAACTATGTAGTATAGTAATTGTTTCTGTTTTATTGTATGAAATAATTATTGTTTTGGCAATATGGTCTGAATATTTTAGTCTTTTGAGTCAATAATACTATAATTTGGTTGCATGTCCCTTAGCATTAATAGCAATTTGCCTATTGATTCCTGACAAAAAGACATAGGTACTTACTAGATTTAACGAACAAGTGCACAAAAAGTAAACTTGGTACAACTCCAGAGTGAAACACGCTATATTTTCAGTGAAAAACATGATAAACACCATAATGACAAGACATATACTGACCAACACCTGTTTAACAGGTGTTTTCTTTTTGGTAACAGGAAAAGTTTGTTTAGCTGTTTTTCTGATAAAATCATTGACAATGTTATAACAATTGTATATACTATTATTGAAAGTTGGTGATTTTATGAATACACAAATTAAGAAAATCGGAAATAGCAAGGGGATTATTATCCCTGCGGCTATTTTAAAAGTACTTAACATCAAAGAAAGTGAAGAATTATCTCTTAAAGTTGAAGGAAATGAAATTATCTTATCAAAAATAGATGCATTTGACCCACAGTCTCTAGAAGAATTGTTTTTAGGATATACCAGAGAGTATCAAGGTGCAATTGTTTTTGATGATTCTAAAGGGCGAGAAGTATGGTAATTCAGGGAGATATTGTAATTGTTGATTTTGATCCAGCATTAGGTTCTGAACAAAAAGGAAAAAGACCGGGAGTTGTTGTAAGTAATAACACATATCATAAACAAACAAATGGATTTGCGATAGTTGTTCCTATAACCTCGGATTTAGCTATCAAATATCCTTTACACTTAGATTTAGACACAAGAACAAAAACATACGGGCAGATTATGTGTGAGCAAGTTAAAACTATGGATACTAAAGTTAGAAATTTGAAAACAGTTGAAAAACTCCCGAAAGATATTCTTGATAAGGTTTTAAAAATAATTAGATTATTGTTTTAATTAAGTTGTTCCAATGCGCATATTAATTTAACAATCCAAATTTGTTCATATTTCTCATTGTATTTATAGGAGAACGAAATAATGAAAAAAATTATGCTGATATTAGTTCCTTTTATATTTGCAATGCTTCTAAGCGGATGTTACAAAAGTCGTGTTGAATTATTTACCATTCCACTAGAATCATCTACATATATTTATTCCGATACCGATGGTATCTATTTTCTCGAAAAACACATAACATTTCTTGAAATTTATTTTGAAGATACAAATCAAACCACTGATGTTAAAAGTGATTATGAAGCAAATCTATTTGGTGATTTTACCAACCAAGAAATCAAATTATTCACCATACAATTTGTAATTGGTTTTGATGATGAAATTTATAATTGTGATGTTATTTTTATGGGAATTGCAAATCCACAAAGACATAATGCATATAGATTGTTGGTGACTATTCCGGAACTAATTGATCAAGAAGATACATTTAATGTCATACTTGATTTTAACAATAATCTGGAAAACAAGGATGGATTACAAGTTATAAATGTTCAAATAATAGATTTTGTTAATCCCCCAAACGCTAGAATTGACGCCTATTTTGATCTTATGAAACAGAGTATTGATTAAGGGCAAGTCAAATTTATAAGTTGTTTAAAACAAACTCCATAATAATAACCTAGCAAACTTGGTTGTGACAACCTCAAAAGTGGCACAAACTTGGTTATGACAACACAGTAATTCTAGTTGACATATAAATGGTTTTCGAGTAAAATTACCGTATAAATCAAAAAAGGGAGGGATTTTTATGTTACAAAGAAAGATAATCTTTACATCAATGAAAAAGTTAGTTGTAGTGATATTATTATTTACGATGGTTTTTATGACTTTTGGTAATAAAGTGAATTCATCCAATAAGTTGGTGTTTTCAGAAAACGCTAGGGAAACTTTATTTGAATCAGAATTGGATGATATAACTGAAGAGCCTATAGTTGCTGTACTTAATTTTAGCTACATATTCGAGTCTTCATTTGACCGAGAATCATTAGTCGAAGATTCGGATTTTGATTTGTTCTTAAAAAATGTAAGAGATGAAGGAAAAAAACAGCATGAAAAATTGAATAGTGATATTATATCATCTTTGTTAATTGATGAATATAATGTGGAAATTAGTACATACGCTCCTTTTGCATCAATCACATTTTACGAAGAAACACCTGCTGAAATTTTAAAACTATTAAATGAAATATCAAGTTCTTTAGAAATATCTGTAATAAATGTTATTAACTATTCTGAGGAAAAGCCTAAAATAGATACTAATTTTTCACGCCTTGGATTTGATAGTTATAATACTTATTCTGATTATAATGGATATGATGGAACAGGTGTTACAATTGGAATTTTAGAAGCCCAAGAAGATGGCGGTGGAGGGATTGTTGACGAAGACCACGCAAATTTTGTTGGTACAGATTTAGTTATCAGGAATGAATGGTATTATACTGAAGAGGAATCTAATCATGCAACACTAGTTGCATCGATTGCGGGAGGTAATAGTGGTATTGCCAGAGGTGCTAAATTGCTAAGTGTTGAGCTATCAGGGTCTCCATATAGTGAAGTGGATTGGATGCTTGACAATGATGTGAATGTGGTAAACATGAGTTTTGGTTCCAATCATGATGGATATTATAGTTTGCCTTATGATGCATATTATGATTATATAGCAAGAAATTACTTTGTTACTTTTGTAGCTGCTGCAGGTAACACCGGTGCAGAACTATTATCACCTGGCACAGCATATAATGTTATTACGGTTGGCTCAACAAATGATTTCGATACGATTAGTGTATTTTCATCAATAGATGAGTCTTTCGATATACACAAACCAAATCTTGTTGCTCCGGGATCAAGTATAGATGTAAATGGAGTATATCCTTCACCACCTAGTGGTACAAGTTTGGCTGCGCCGCATGTTACAGGTATAATTGCACTTATGATGGAAAGACGAAGTATTTTAAAGACACATCCCGAATTAGTGAATGCAATTTTAACAGCCAATGCAGATTCTGTAGATTATAGGCCATATTATAATACATACAGTTACGGTGGATGTACAACAACAGGTTGTAAAGGTTATGAAGATTCATTTGGAGCTGGTGAAGTGAGAGCTGATGTTTCCATTGATAATATTTATCGTACAAGTTATTTCAAAATTGATGATAATTCACATTATAGAGATAATGTTAGAACTCTATTAGTTTATTTAAATGTCGGAGATGAATTGACTGTCAGTTTATTTTGGATGAGAAATATTCTTGTATCACAATATGTCGGTTATGTACCTGAACCATTGCTTGATTTAGATCTTAAATTATATAATCCTAATGGTTACTTAGTTTATAGTTCTAATTCCACACCGTATAATAACGAACTAATAACATATTATGCAACTCAAAGTGGATATTATTCAATAAAAGTGTATCAATATGGTGAATTTGATGAAGGAAATTGGCTAATTCCAAGTGATATTGATGTATATGGTGCAGTTGCATATAAAATCTCTGTAGGTAGTTAATAATGAAAAAATATGTTTTGATAAGTATTGCAAGTATGTTTGGAATGTTGTTGATTAGCCTTGGGATTTTTTTACTATTTTTTAGTTCAAACTATGTGACTACACATAAGTATATAATAGGATATGAGATTTTTGATAATAAGGAAAACGATCCAACTTGTGCTATGTTATATTCCTATGAATTATTCATAACAGATGAATATGTCTATATGTACGATTCACACGGATGTGACACATCAGAGTTTGTAGTGAAAGTTAATGGAGAATATATAACTCTGTCTGATATTATTGAGAATTATAATGTCTCAAATGATGATATAGAAAAATCTGGGATTGGTTATAGATGTTATGATTGTTTAGATGGAGAATAGTAGTCCAATTAAAAAACTCTTGGATTAGTGTCAGTATAGTTTATAAGAAAAATAGAGCAAGAATTGAAGTATAATCTTGCTCTTTTTTATTGCGGATAAACACATTTATGGAAATTTGAATAATTCCATTTTTATAATAAGATTTCTATTTGATTATGAGTATCGTATAATGAAAGTAACAATAAAAACATTAGGGGAATATCAAGAGAATTTAGTAGAATATTTCATCTGATAGTATTAGGATTTTCATGTAATTAATACAAAATAGAGTCTAAAAATCTTGTCAAGAGAAGAAATGTATTTTATGTCGATTGTGCTAAGAGTTGTAAGCTTCTAGTGCACAAAAAGTAAACTTGGTATAACTCCAGAGTGAAACACGCTATATTTTTAGTGAAAATCATGATAAACACCGTAATGACAAGACACCCTAATTATACCAAGTTTATTTCTATGTTAAAAAGTGGCTTAATGGCGCCATTTAGCTAACAAGTGGAGATAAACTTTTTATATTTTATTCAATATTTCAGCATAAATCGTCACGATTTCAGTC
>Ga0306869_1000367_pt1 | contig 22397 bp, 28 predicted proteins | sample AntRauTorckE6833_FD_190421 | JGI IMG/M metagenome (GOLD analysis project Ga0306869, IMG submission 190421) | Saline lake microbial communities from Rauer Islands, Antarctica - Metagenome Torckler E6 #833 (v2) (version 2) | ecosystem: Environmental > Aquatic > Non-marine Saline and Alkaline >... | reverse complement strand
AAATCAAACAAGCTCTCACCGGCTACGGCCGCGCCGACAAAAACCAAATGCAAGAGATGGTTCGCGTCATCCTCGGCCTAAAAGAACAGCCCAAACCCGATGATTGCGCCGACGCCCTAGCCGCCGCCATCTGCCACAGCATGACCATTAATTAATTCCTTTCAAATGAATTTCCTAGTTTCCAAGTACCGTCCTTGGAAAATATATAAATAGGGCGTAGTATACGTGCATGCCTAGTAAAAATCGTGAGAAGATTTATCTACCCGAGAGTTATTACCATGTGTACAATCGCGGCGTGAATAAGCGGACAATTTTTAAAAACCAAGACGATTATGCAGTTTTTTTAAATCTGCTGAAGCGCTATCTGAACAATACGCCGACCAAAGATGATAAGGGTCGTGAATATGAGTGGCTTCATGAGCAGATTGAGCTAGTTGCTTTTTGTCTGATGCCAAATCATTATCACTTGCTAATATATCAGCATGAACCACACGCGATGACACGTTTGCTACGTGGCGTCGCAGGCGCTTATGGAACGTATTTCAATAAAAAGTACCGTCGAGTAGGTCCGTTATTCCAAGATCGCTACAAGGCCTCAATGATAACCCAAGATAGTTATCTGCAGCACATTTCCCGCTATATTCACCTAAACCCTCCGCGATATAGGCATTGGCAATTTTCTAGCCTGCCCTATTATGAAGGGTATAAAACGGCAGGATGGGTTAGCCCTGGGCGCATCTTGGAACTTTTCAATAGCAAGGAAGATTATAGCTCTTTTGTGGCTGATTATGAAGATCATCAACGAATGTTAGAAGTAATTGGACACGAACTAGCAGATTAAAATAAAAATTCCAAGGACGGTACTTGGAAAAAGGAATATAGTGCGATAATAGGATTGATGATTGCAACATTGAATGGGTTGATTGCCGAAAAGCTAAGGGATGTTTTGGTGCTGGATGTGCGGGGCGTGGGCTACGGGTTGTATGTTAGTTCGGAAGATTTTGGGCGGTTACATACTGGCGAGACGGCCAAGCTTTATGTGTATGAGCATATTCGGGAAAATTCGCATGATTTGTTTGGGTTTTTGCGACTGGATACTAAGCAATTGTTTGAGCAACTGCTGGGAGTTAATGGTGTCGGGCCAAAGATGGCGCTCAATATTCTGAGTATCGGTACGGCTTCGCAAGTTCGCAAGGCAATCGCCAGCGGCGATACTAAATTTATTCAGCAAGCCAGTGGCGTCGGCAAACGCGTCGCCGAACGGCTAGTCGTAGATCTAAAAGACAAAGTCGGCTTGGTCGGTGTGGATCTGGCTGGAAGCGGGCTGTTGCAGTCGGAAGGTGTTGTGTCGCAAGACGAAGCCGCTGTGGCGCTAGTGGCGTTAGGGTATACTTTGCAGGATGCCGCTGTGGCGCTGGACGGCGTAGACGCGGCGCTGTCGACTGAAATGCGGGTTAAAGCCGCGTTGCGAGTTAGGTTATGATTGAGCGGATTATAAATACAGCTGAACCGACGGATGATCCGCAGGAAGTGGAGCTAGAGATTACACTTAGGCCGCGGGATTTTAAAAATTATATTGGACAGGAGCGGCTGAAGCAGAATTTGCTGCTAGCTATTACGGCGGCCAAAAAGCGCGGCGAGCCGCTGGATCACGTATTGTTGCATGGGCCGCCGGGACTGGGCAAGACGACGATGGCTAGTGTGATTGCTAACGAAATGGGGGCGACTATCCGCATAACCAGCGGGCCGGCGATTGAGCGCTCTGGCGATTTGGCTAGTCTGCTGACCAATTTGCAGGACGGCGACATTTTGTTTATCGACGAGATTCACCGGCTGAATCGCTCGGTCGAGGAAGTTCTCTATAGCGCCATGGAGGATTTCAAGCTGGATATTATGTTGGGCAAGGGGCCGTCGGCCAAGAGTTTGCGATTGGATCTGCCGAAATTTACGATTATCGGCGCCACTACGCGTACCGGTAGTTTAGCGGCGCCACTACGCGACCGGTTTGGTATGATTCACCGGCTGGAATTTTACAAACCACCCGAGATACAGCAAATTATTGAGCGAGCCGCGCACATTCTGAACGTTACAATACATGCCTCGGCCGCCAAAGAGCTGGCCGAACGCGCCAGGCTGACCCCTCGTATTGCTAATCGTTTGCTCAAGCGAGTGCGCGACTACGCTGATGTTAACGGCGACGGCATAATCGACACGGTAATTAACCAAAAAGCTTTGGAGCTTTTGGAAGTCGATACATTGGGTCTCGATCCTGCCGACCGCATGCTACTGGCAGCCATTATTGATAATTACGGCGGCGGGCCAGTGGGCGTGGAAACTCTGGCGGCCATGACGGCCGAGGAGCGCTCGACGATTGAAGATTTTTATGAGCCGTATATGATGCAAATTGGTTTGCTGGAGCGCACACCGCGCGGCCGCAAAGCTACGCCCAAAGCTTACAAACACCTTGGAAAATCAGCACCCGGCCGTAATCAACCCAGCCTGTTATAATAATTGCCATGATGCATCAAAATGACTTATCTGCACCGGGGCGCACGTTATTTGGCATGATTGAGTTTGACGACAAAGAGCAGTTAATTTGTGAAATTCGTAAACACCCGTTTGGCATGACACTTATTTACTTAGGTGGTTTTGGCGCGGCGGCGTTTATCGTTCTCTTTGCTGTAGCTGGCGCGGCGTTGCTGCCAAGCAGTTTGGAGGGCGTCAGTAATGATCTTGGCAGCGCTCGACCGTTAATTATCCTGGCCGGCATATTAATTGGAGGCTTCATCACGCTTATAACATTTGCCGCGGCCTATATTTATCGCCGCAACATAATTATTGTGACCAACCAGAAAATCAGCCAAATGCTGCAAAAAAGCTTGGTCACGCGCAAGGTTTCGCAGCTAAGTATTGGCGATGTTCAGGATGTCACAATTCATCAAGACGACTTATTTGCCCGCATGTTCCACTACGGCACGATGGTGATTGAAACCTCCGGCGAGCAAGCCAACTACACCTTCACCTACATCCCCAACCCCTACCAAGCCGCCAAAGATATCATAACCGCCCACGAAGCAGACCTCGCCCTCCACGGAAATTAAAAATCCATGTTGAAATTCTTCATGGTATTATGGAGCTATGAGCGAACAAGTAGATATTCACAAAGCCGGCGGTGTGCTTATTAGAGATCGTCATTTCTTAGTCACTCGTGCATACGGGAAGGACGTATTCGTTGCGCCTGGAGGCAAATTAAAAACCGGAGAAACTGCTGTAGACGCACTTGTAAGAGAGCTAATGGAAGAGGTGCAAGTAGAAGTTCAAAAAGATAGCGTTGAAGAATTTGGCACTTTCTACGCACAGGCAGCCGGCAATGAAGACAAAAAACTGGAAATGACAGTATTTTTAATCAGAGATTCACAGGGAGAGCCAATTCCTTCTAGCGAAATTGAAGAATTGAAATGGGTCAACACACAAACTACCGGCGTAAAGCTCGGTTCAATCTTTGAACACGATGTGATGCCGCTGTTGAAACAAAGAGACTTGATTGACTAAGTAAGTTCCCGCCCAATAAAAAAAGAAAACTTCTGATTGAAGTATGAGTAGTTGCAAAAAGGCCGGATTTACTCCGGGCTTTTTGCTTCAGCTTCCAGGGGAGAGCAGCCCCGGCTTCCTTGCAGGAGGCCGGGCGCGATGAGAGGAGGAGTCACCTCCTCTCATTATCCTACTCTTGGAAGGGGTTGTTGCGGGCTTGGTTGAAGAGAGATTGAACTTGGATATTGCTGTCCTCTAGGGATTTGATTTTGTTTATGGCGTCTTGGTCTATCTTAGGTCGTTTAACGGCTTGCAGTTTTTCGAGTACGGCAGCTTCGCTCGGTTCTGTGGCGGTGAGTGAATTGACGCTCAAAATTAAGAACCCGTATAAACTAGCGGAAATCAGCACGGCTATTAAGGGAATGTAGCGCTTGAGCTTTGCTATTATAGGTATGATTTGAGCCGGTATTTCTTTTAAATTTGTACTCATGGTTTAATATAGACGTTGACGGTCAGGGTGAACGCCAGTTTACTCCTATCTGTATTGTCGGGTTGTCGGATGGTTAAATTACTTACGTGAGCCGTACGGCGGTTTTGTTCCAAACGTTCCAAAAACCCGGTTAGTTGTTCGAAACTAATAGGATTTTCGTCATCACTTTGGATGACAGTTTCTAGCCGGAATACACCGGAGATACCTTCTACTGGTTTGACCTGCGTGATGCTTGGCGCTGCTGGAGCGGGTGCATTGTTATCGGTGGCGCTTGACTCCGGTGTGCTGGCTTTCGGCGTAATCTGGCCTAGATTGGATGCTGGAAAACTGATGTTTGCGATTGTAATGTTGTTATCCTGGGCAAACGCAATAATTTCACGGACTGCCCGTGCTTGGTCTTTTTCCTGAGGCACGATTGACCGAGCGATGTTTTTCAGACTGCTGAACTTTTTGACGTCTTGTCTGGCTTGGATAAGTGCGAGTTCCTGCTGCTCCAGTACTTTGTTCTCGAGCTTGAGTTCGTCAAGCTTTCCCGCGTTATTTTGCAAAAGCTGGTTAGCGAACACCACACTGCTAATACTGGCGATAGCTCCAAGTAGAAGGCCCCCTAATATCAATTGAAAAACCCGTTTGCTGTTCATGGTTTAGCCCCGGCATTTTTCTTGTCATTACCGATGAACAGGAACGGGCTGTTGTCGCCAAATAGCGCACGGATGTTTACGACGCACGGATATTGAGACTTCGCCTCTCCTTCTTCATCTTTGCATGAAATGTTAACGATATCAGCTTTATCGAATATGCGATTATTGGGGTCTTGTAGGTTAACTTGGACTTGGGAGGCGCTTCGATAATCAGTTGCAACAGCTTGTAGGTCAATACCTCCTTCGACCTTTTCTATGCCAATACCCGACAATGTCGCACCTTCAGGCATGGCGGCCCCGATCTGGCGTAGAAGCTTCGAAAATAGCACTTCTCTGGACAAGACTTGTAAGGCTAGTTTAATGCTTGATGAAATATCTTCAACTTGTGTCTGTGTTTCTGCAAGTCTTTGGGTTTTTAGTTGTTCGCGTGTTTGCTCGGCTTTAGTGGTTTGCGCATTTATCGAACGGTCGATATAGAGTTGTCCGAAAAACGTGATTGTCGCTACACCGACCAGTAAGAACATTAGCGCGACGATCCAGCGCAATAGTACTCGATTGCGGCGGGCGTATATGATACTTTGTTTGAATTCTGTCGGAAGCAGATTTATCATACAAAAATCCTTGTCGGGTTTATCATACTCAATCCAGCTACTGTAACGTACATTGATTTCTCGGTGTTATTTGGAGGCTGCAAATCCCCGAAGGCTAAATTTTCCCATGGATTACACATGCGAACCGGTAGGCGCAAACTACTGGTCATGAACTCACTTAGCCCGGGCATGTTTGCTCCGCCACCCATGGTCACGACTTGTTCAATCTTTGTGTTACCACTCGCACGTTCTTCGTAGTAGCGAATTACTCGACGAATTTCTTTTAGTAAATCTGTAAGTGTAGGATTTAGGGCAGCTGTAATTTGTTCCTGTTTTTTGCTGACACCTAATCCGTATTTTGTTTTTATGATATGGGCCTCTTGTTTTGTCACCCCTAGCTTATCCGCTAGAATGTCAGTAAAGATATCACCTCCGCAAGGAACTGCGCCAGTAACTACTAAATCATGATGGTACACAGTTATATCGGCGGCTATTGAGCCGAAATCAATTAAGACAGTTGGCGAATCGCTTTGTTCCGCTTGTTCAAATAAGCGGCTAGAGGCAGCAATAGAAGTCTCTAGGGTGACTAGTTCCAGCCCCAATAGGCGCGCAAGTATCACGTAACTGTCGATCATCTTTTTCGGGGCAGCAACTGCTAATAGTTGTAACTCTGTTTCGGTTTGCCCGGTAACGGCGTAGTCGATGTAAAGTTCATCTAAAGGAATCGGAATGTATTGCTCGGCTTCTAAATACACTGCTTCTTTTATGTCTTTACTGGCTAATTTAGGTAGAGTGATCGGTCGGTTAAAGGTTCGTGTTGCAGGTACCGAAATCGCTACCCGGCGCGTAGTAATTTCACCGATAAGCTGTTTCTCGAATAAACCGTAGATTACGTTAGCTATACCCTCTGGGTTTTTAAGCTCGCCATTGCTTACATAGTCGGATGGGAAATTAGTAACACCGTAGCCTTTTACGACACGTTTTTTGCCGGACCAGTCTAGTTGCATAGCCTTGGCGCTGCTATAACCAACGTCTAGTCCAAAAAGTGGTTTGTCATGATAAAAATATGTATTGTTCATTGAGCCCACCGAGGCATCCTACGGTTATGCTTATTTTACCACGCAATAAGCCTTAAAACGATCTTTTATACGATTCCACGACCCAGGCAACGATGCCTCCGACGCCACTGACATTGGTGCCAAACGTAATGGTTCCAGAGTTGCTCATCTTGACGGTCTGGCCGACCAGCGCTCCGATGTTGCCGGAGTTGCTGATCTCCACCTGCGACCAGCGTGCATAGAATTCGGTATTTGGCCCGGACGCGCCGTTGCTCAAATCAATAGTGGTTTCTCCCTGGCTGGCGTAGAGGTCAACGCCGGTGACGTCCAGGCAGTCCGGAGAGCAGGCCGCCTCGCTCCAATATGTGATGATGCGGAAACCGACGGGTGTGGCGCTGTTATTGGATTTCAGCAGGGAATTGTTGCCGATATCCAGGCCGCTGCTGGCGTCGATCATGATGACCGGGGGGGCGCTCAAGCCGTTCTTAACGATCAGCTGCGAGGAGTTTGTCAGGCGTAGCGAGCCGGTGATCCAGACGTTGCCTTCGACTGTGACATCACAGCCGTTACTGATGGTGACGTCGCCGGTTATCTTGAGGTTGGCCGGCCAGGTTTGGATGGCGTTGTTGCTGCAGCTGGCGGCCGAGCCGGTCATGTTGCTCACCACGGCGGCCACCTGCCCCGGTCGGTCCTCCGGCGGCAGGGCGAGTGCCGAGACGCTGCCGGACACTAAGCCTGGGTTGGACATGCCTGCGCCGTTGGTCTGGTTGGTGCCTTTGACTTCACCGTAAATCTTCGCGGAATTAACTAATGAAATTGGCTGGCCGTTTTCGCCGCTGGCACAGGTTCGCGGATAGGTTGCGTCTGGCGGGCTAGGACAGCTCTGGTGGGCGGCCTTGACGTTGACCGGGTTGGAAGTCAGGCCAATTTGCGCGGAGTTGGACATGTCTATCGCGCCGTTTACATAGACATTGCCGCCGACAATCTTGGAGTTGTTGGTCATGTTCAGACCGCCTACGCCAGTGACAACAGAAAAGTTTCCGCCGCTCACACCGCGTAACTCGACTTCGAATTTCCGTTGGACACGCGGGGTAGGATTAGTTTTAGGCGCTAAGGTGCGAGCGGTGACACTTATGTACTTTTTAAACGGGTCGACAGGGTCGTCAGTGAGAGTTGTTTCATAAGTCGTTTTGGTGGTACTGTCCTCGAGTAAGGTTGCTGTAGTGCCAGTGAAGGTCGGATCCTGATTCAGTCTCTGTATGGCATCGTCCAAACCGGCATCTGCGGCAAATTGCGTATTCAACCGATACAGTTCAACACTCGCCTGCTGGAGGTTACTAATAGCTAGTTGCGCTGTCGGGATGGCCGCAAGCATGATAAAAAAGATCGTTACCAGTAGAGCTACCAACATGAAACCGCTTTGCTGATCGTCATGTTGGTGATTGCGACTAAAGGGTTTTACATTATTCATATTACAGCGAGTTCCTTAAAGTTATCCGAATATTATTATCGAACTCGATATCTCGGCCGCCAGACCGTCGCTTCATTTCAATCACTAATTTAATAGATCGAGCATTGGCCAAGGTGGTGGTAGTGTTGTTGTCCTGATCGTAAAACACGAAATTCATATTCTCAAAATGATCCGTCATGACTACGTCTGTTGGACAACTGGCGCTAGCGGCCACCTCTGGACAACTGGTCTTAAACCGGTTTCCCGAAGCGCTTGGATTAGCCAGGTAACGCTTATAAAGCTTATTGTCTACAGCAAAATAGACTAATTCGTTCTGGTAGGGCTCGCTAGTCAGCGGGTCTATTATGAAATTGTTGGCCGTATCTAGTGCTGGCGTGGAGATGATCAAGATAAGGGTCGCGTTGGCGGTTGTCCAACCGCCGGGTGGTGCGTTCGGGTCGGTTATAGTGTTGCTCTCGCGTATACCGGAAGCAATTCTTAACTCCTCTACGATTGACCGCAGAATGTTTTGTGATTCTACAGCCAGTCGAGATTGGAGGTTGTTCGTAATAGAATCGCTATAGAAGTAGATCATAACGGACGAAACTGGTATGATGAGTAAACTCGATACGGCTGTAACTACCAATAGCTCGGCAATGGTCATGCCGCGTTCGCACAGCTTCTTAAAGCTCAAAAAACGATCCAAAACTCCGTAACGGTTTCTTTGAGTTCGACTAACTCCTGTGAAGCTTTTAATATTGGCCAACACCAAGCTCTCCTATATAGGTTCGGTAAGTTAAGTTTCGCGTCCGTCCGTGATCGTTATAGGTGATATTTACGTCAACTTGTTTGAGTGAAGGGCTGACTTCACTGATTACGTAGTTCGCGCTGCGTGGTGGGCTGATACTGTCTGAAAGTTCACTGCTGAAATCGGTCGTGCCATTAGTGATACCGGCAAAACTAACGCTGCGTAGTCCCTCGACCTTATTTTCGACAAGAGCATTCACTGATGATAGATCTCGGGCACGGTCATTGATGCTTCCGAGCAGATTGATCGTGCTGGCGAGCGCAGGGATGCTAATTGCGAACACCACAGTAACAATCAATAGTTCAACGATTGTAAAACCGGCTTGGTTGGGAATGCGCATGGTTATTGATCAGTATTATACCATGCAGCTAATGCTTATTTTGGTGACTAGTTGTTGTTGATTCCCGTTCTAACATAGGGATTTGGTGTGGTGGCTGTTGGATATTCGATATAACTCATGAGTACGTAACCGGTGCATGTAACACTATTACAACCTGTGGGGTAAGGTATATATTTATAGTTCGGGCCGTTAGCGGTTGGTGCAGAAGACCCTTGAGCGACAGCCTGATCGCTGACAGGACTATTAATTGTTATAGCATTGCCTAGTGGATCTTTCAGCGCCTCGGGGTCAATGCCTGGCAATGTTGAGGCTGTAAAGGTGTTAGGGTACCCTCCGTTATCATTGTAATATTCTTCTAGCTTGCTACTTAGGTTGGTTAGGTCTGCTATACGCTGCGAATCACGCGCTTTTCCGCGAGCTCCCGAAATGTTGTTCAGAACCAAGCCGGCCAAAATTCCAATTACTATTATGACAATTAAAAGCTCAACAATAGTAAAGCCATGTTGCTTTGGATTTAGATTTGGCATACGCACATTCATTTAACCAATCTTTTCATTACATTCCACGTGTAGTTACTTGCAGTACGGTCGTAAATAATTATTTTTAGGTCAATAGTTATACGCAAAACCCGGAGCTTTTAGCGGACTCCGGGTTTTTCGTATGTTGGTCAAGAAAGCTTTAGTTTAAGCTATTTTTGACTATATCGGCGCCGTCACCTTCGACACGTGCGGTCAACGTATATTCTATGCACGGTGTGGTCGAGTTGTCACAACCTGCCGGAGTTGGTTCGTATGAGTAGCGATCGTCTGTGGGTGTTGCGACTAGAACTGGCGGACTGGTGTTGTCTCGTGGATCGCCTAGCGCTTCAACATCAAGCCCAGGCATGTTATCATCGCGCCACGTGGCATCGTTCATATTTGCCAAAGTTGGGTAGTTACTGTTTTCGTTTGTTGCGTAATATGCCTCGAGTTGCTTGTTTAATGCGGCAATATCTGTTTCTCTCGCTGTGTTTCTACCTTTGGCCTGGATGCCGCTGAATGTTGTAATGACCAAAGCGGCCAAGATTCCGATAACCACGATCACGATCAAGAGTTCGATAATCGTGAAGCCTTCTTGTTTTGATCTAAGTTGTTTTAGTTTAAGTGAAGTCATAAAGGACCCACCCTCCTTATTGTTATTTTTACTATAAAGATCTTAATCGCCGACTTTTTCTTTAATGAAAGAGCTTTGTCGTGTAAGCATCTAATCTTAGATTATAAGCATAAACAGTAAGTCGTCAAGCGTTTTCGCTATTTTGCTGCTATCCGCCAACGTTTTTGCTTAGTGAGGCTATGGGGCCCATGACGCTGGCGGCGATTAAGCCGACCATGCTACCGAGGACAACTATCATAATCGGTTCTATGAGTGAACTGATGCCGTCAATAACTACCTCAACCTCTTCTTCGTAAAAATCGGCAACCTTTATCAGAATGGTGTCGGTTTGGCCGGTTTCCTCGCCAATGGCCAGCATTTGTGCAACAATCGGCGGGAAGTGCTTGCTGTTACTGAGCGGTTCCGAAAGTTGTTTGCCGTTACGTACCTCTTTGGCGGCAGCTTTCAGTTCTGCTTCGATGACTTTATTGCCAATAGCTCCGCCGGTAACTTCCAGTGCGTCAAGCACGCTGACTCCGGATGACATCAGCGAGGCAAATGTCCGGGCAAATCGGGCGACAGCAATTTTGGTTACGATTGTTTTGATAATGGGTAGTTTAAGGAGCAGGCTGTGAAAGGCGAATTTACCGGTCGGGGTTCTAATGTAGCGTCTGATCAGAAATGCTCCGCCAAACAGGACTATGAAGATGATAATGGCGTTGCTTTGCATGAAGTCACTGATCGAAAGCATAGCCTTTGTATAAACCGGTAGTTCCGCGTTTTCGCCGCCAAGATCTTTGAGAATTTTACCGATTGTAGGAATAACGAATAACATGATTCCGAAAAAGGCGATAACGGTAATTCCTAAGATAACAATGGGGTAGGCCATGGCGCTTTTGACTTTTTTTCTCATGCTAGAATCTTGTTCAACTTGGCTAGCTAGGCGCTTTAGTATGTCGTCTAAAATGCCGCCAGCTTCTCCGGCGCGTACCATGTTGACGTAGACTTCCGAGAACACGCGAGGGTATTTGTTTAATGCGTCGCCGAGCGCTCCGCCGCCCTCAACGTCTTTGGAAATGCCCCCAATCACACTTTTGAAATACGTATTTTGTGTCTGAGATTGTAGGGTCGCCATGGAACGTATTAAGGGCACACCAGCGGAAATCATTGTGGATAACTGTCGCGTGAAGATCACTAGATCTTTGAGCTTAACCTTTTTACCAAACCCAAAATTTATATTAGAACCGGTTTTGTTGGTAGCGGCTTTAATTACTAATGGCCGAACTCCTTGTCGACTTAGCAGCGCTATTAGGCCATCTTTGTTCACGGCTTCTGCTACGCCCTGAATGGCCTTTCCTTCTTTGGTTCTCGCAGTGTAAGAAAACTTAGTCATGATTTACCTTTCGGTTTTCTGAGTAAGCTACAAGTAAAGTGTTGCAGGGCTCATTAAAAAAAGCTGTATGCGTATTAGGTTTCATTACTTTTCGGAAGTTACCCTTAATATCTCTTCTATCGTCGTGAGTCCGCGCAGGGCTTTGATGAAACCGTCTGTCTGCATAGTAATCATACCGGCCTTTACGGCAGTTTCTTGGATATCGTCACTAGTTGCATTGCTGACGATCAGCTTTTGTATTTCTGCAGAGTTATCTAGTACTTCATAAACTCCCATGCGGCCCTTGTACCCATTATGATTACAGGCTTCGCAACCTCCATCGCGAGTTTTAAACAGGCGTGTTATGTTGTTTTCGCTGGTACTTAGCTCTGCTGACGATTGCGGGTTGGACTTCGAATTGCTGGTTTTTCCAATGCCGGCATCCAGCGCCTGATTTTCTAACTTATGAATGTTTTTCATCACTGTCGGCTGGTCGACTCCGAAAATGTTGGCTAGTCGTTTTAGTATTGGTGCGTCAGGGGCGTACTCTTCGCGACAGTTCACACACAAGCGGCGCACGAGTCGTTGGCCGACAACGGCGCGTATCGTACTGGCGATTAGGAAGGGCTCTATATTCATATCTAATAGTCGCGGCAAACAGGTGGCGGCGTTATTAGTGTGGAGAGTTGAAAAAACTAAGTGTCCAGTCAGCGCAGCCTGTACGGCCAAGCTGGCAGTTTCGCCGTCGCGCACCTCGCCGACCATAATGATGTTCGGATCCTGGCGCAGTAATGCCCGCAGCCCGTGGACAAATGTCATGCCCGCTTTTGGGTTCACCTGCGTTTGATTTGTGCCTGGGATGCGGTACTCCACGGGATCCTCGACGGTAGAGATATTGACCGACGGCTTGTTAAGCATGCTCAGTACACTAAATAGACTCGTGGATTTGCCGGAACCAGTCGGCCCTGTGACTAGGACCATGCCATGCGGTTGTACGATAGCCTTGTTGACAGTTTGCAAGGGTGCACCCCAATAGCCTAGTTCTTCTAATGTTTGAGCTCGGGCGCCCTCGCTCAAAATACGCATGACAACTTTCTCGCCGTCCACGATCGGTAGCGTAGACACGCGTAAAGCGTAGAGTTGGCTGCCGATCTGGATTTTGAAGCGACCGTCCTGTGGCGAGCGTCGTTCATCGATCTTCAGGTTAGACAAAATTTTGATACGCGAGACAAAGGCGTTGAGTACTTTTTTGGGTAGTTTATTGGCTTCGCGCAAAATGCCGTCCACCCGGTAACGCACCAGCACGAAGTTATCGCGCGGCTCAATATGAATGTCGCTGGCACCAGATTTGACAGCGTATTCGATCACCAAATTTACCGTCTGGGCGACGGGCGAATCCTCGGCTAGATCTTCCTCGCTGACTTCCTCTATTGCTTCATCGTCTATGTCTTCGCCGCTAATTACTTTGGTTAGTTCTGAACTGATATTATCGCGGTATTGGTCGATAGAGAGCTGTATTTGTGAGCTGGGCGCAATGTGGACGCGAATGTCCGTTCCTAATTGTTTTTGTAAAAAATTGATTGCCTGGATGTCGTCTGGATCTTCCATGGCGAGTAGTTTGCTGCCATCTTCTTCTACGCCGAATAGGATGACGTTGTACTGGCGGGCAATTCTTTCGGGCACTAAGCGTAGTACTTCTCGTTTAATTTCTTTGGGGTTGAGTTCGATGTATGGGATGTCGATTTCGGCAGCGTAGGCTTTGGTCAGTTCTTTTTCGGTAATCAGATTATTTTTTACTGCCAGGTCTTGAAGTGGTCGTTTTTCGCTTAATTCTTGCTCGCGCAGTGTTTGGACTTGCTCATCCGTGACTTTATTGCCGTCACGCAGCAACTTCTCAACCAAAATATCAGATATACGCATATTCAAAGTGTATTATATAGAAAAGCCGTAAGCAATATAAGTGCCTTATATAAGCGTAAGAAGTTGCGCTTATATTTCCGCTGGGTTTGCTATACTGGACTGGACAGAGGTGTACTAAAGGATTGGAGGGTAATAATGGCGCGGAATAAGACTGAGAAACCGGCGGTTGACGCCAAGGCTGCGGGTGATACGGAAGGCAAAAGTAAAGCGCTGGGGTTGGCGCTGGATTCTATCGAGAAACAGTTCGGCAAAGGTTCGATTATGAAAATGGGCGACGCTCACACCGTCAAGGTCGAGTGTATCCCCACAGGCAGCATCAGTCTGGACTTGGCACTTGGCGGCGGCATCCCAAAAGGCCGAATTATTGAAGTTTACGGCCCGGAATCTAGCGGTAAAACGACGCTGACGCTGCACGCGATTGCCGAAGTCCAGAAGCAGGGCGGCACCGCGGCTTTTATCGATGCCGAGCACGCGCTGGATCCCTCCTACGCCAAGCGCATCGGCGTTGATGTCGAGAATCTTTTGCTTAGCCAGCCGGATAACGGCGAGCAAGCCCTGGAAATTACCGAAACATTGGTTCGTAGTAGTGCGGTAGATCTGATTGTGGTTGATTCGGTAGCCGCATTGGTTCCCCGCGCAGAAATTGAGGGCGAGATGGGCGATGCCCACATGGGCTTGCAAGCTCGGCTGATGAGCCAGGCGCTACGCAAACTGACGGGAGTCATTAGCCGTTCACACACCACGGTGATATTTATTAACCAAATTCGTATGAAGATCGGCGTAATGTTCGGCAATCCAGAGACGACCACTGGCGGCAACGCGCTCAAGTTTTACGCCAGCGTGCGCATGGACATTCGCCGAACTTCCCAGATCAAGCAGGGCGACGCCATCATCGGCAACCACACTCGGGTTAAGGTAGTTAAGAACAAGATCGCCCCGCCGTTCCGCCAAGCCGAATTCGACATTATGTACAACGAAGGCATTTCCAAATCCGGCGACCTTATCGACCTAGCCGTCAATCACAACATCGTCGAAAAAGCCGGCGCCTGGTTTGCCTACAACGATGAAAAAATCGGCCAAGGCCGCGAAGCTGCCAAAGACCATCTAGCCAAAAACCCCAAACTAATGGAAGAAATAACCAAAAAGATCCTCGCCGCCGCCCAAAAAGCCGAGGAGTAGAGGCAGGAGAAGGACACATGAAGCGCTTGGTTTTAATGGGTGGATCTCCATGGAAAAGTGATGATATGGGGCGGGGATTGGTGGAATCGCTTATTCAACATTATCCAATAGAAGCGCGGGTGGCATTCTGTATTTTCGCTCAACCCGAAAGCGATTGGAGAGCAACGGAGCAGGTGAACAGAGAATTAATCCAAAAGTTTGCCGGTAATACCAAAATATCCTTTCAAACAATGACCGAAGATAATTTTAGTGAAGTGTCAGAGTGGGCGGATATAATTAATTTGCCGGGCGGTAACCCGTTTACTTTGAAAGAAAAACTCGACTTGTGCGGTGACGTCTCTTCTCTCTGGGATGGCAAGGTGATTGCCGGCTCTTCAGCCGGCGCTGATGTGCTGTGTGAAAAGTATATGTTTTTGCAAGAAAAGAGGATTGGCGAAGGCTTCGGCTGGATTAAGGCGAGTTGTTTGCCGCACTGGCGCGCGAACTTTGACGATTGGAATGATAGTGATTGGAACAGGGCGGAAGCTGAACTCCTTCATCAGCACAGTACGTTGCCGGTGCTTTGTATTCCGGAGGGTAAATTTATAGAAATTGCCGTTAGGTAATGAAAATCACGGATATAAAGAGTCAGGTGAAGCGGGCGGGGCGGTATTCGGTTTTTGTTGACGGGAAGTATCGGTTTTCGTTGGGCGAGGTGGAGTTATTGAACAGTGGGTTGCGAGTTGGGCAGGAGCTGAGTGAAGCGGAGTTGGCGGAATTGCTGGATACGGCCAAGGTTGATAAGGCTTATGATCGAGCACTGAATTTTATCGCTATTCGCCGACGGAGTGAGTGGGAAATCCGGGAGTATTTGAAGCGCAAAGACAACGCACCGGAAATAATCGAAACGATTATCGATAAGCTCGGCGAGTATAATTACGTTGATGATTCAGAGTTTGCTGCGGCCTGGGTGCGGAACCGGCGGCTGCTGAAAGCCACCAGCCAACGCCGATTGCAGCAGGAATTGCGGCAAAAACGAGTTGCCGATGATATCATAGGGCAAGTTCTGGCCGATGACGAAAGCGACGAGCAGCAAATACTCCGCGATTTAGTAACCAAGAAACGCCAGCAATCCCGCTACCAGGATGACCTCAAACTAACCCAGTACCTAATCCGTCAAGGCTACAACTACCCCGACATCAAATTAGCCATAAACGAAGAGGTAGAAGAAAGATGACAGACCTGCAGCGAACGTCTGTAATCTGAGCTCTGCTAAATTTCTGCTATCTGTAATCTGCTACCTGTCTTAGCTAGTGGCTGTGGCGGTGGCGGGCATGGCGGTTTTTAGTTTGGTGGGCTGGAGCGGGTCTTTGATGACGATTTTGCGGTTGGTGATTTCGATAATTTGAGTTCGTTCGACGCTTAAGCTACCACCAGCCAGGCTTTTGATGAGCGGCTGGCTTACGTATAGTTTCTGGATATACATGGTTGAAACCTCGGTAGCATAATCATTCACCTTGCCGATTTTTTCTTTACCGGCAGTAACTACGGGTTTGCCCAGTAGCTCAAAATTAAGCTCCATGATGTCTTTGAGGCGGACTAGCTCGTCTGGGTGCGTTAGTACCTCATGGTCATTGACGACGATGCCCTGCGGAACGACATCGCGGATATCCTGATACAGTAGCACTAAGGTACTCTTGCTCGCAGGTTCCTGGCAGTAGAAGCCTTCAAGTTTTAGATTGTCCGGGTTGATAATAGTAGCCGTAGTTGTAGCGATCGGCGTGCCGGTTCGCAGACTCATGACTGGTCGGTTTATGAGCGATTCACTTAGCTGTAGCATGAGATTATTATAAACCATTTAGAAGCTCGGCTGCGTTAATGGTTATTTTTAGGGATTAATATGTGCATAATAAGTACGCACTAGCATAAAAATCCTGTACCATAAACTTGCATGAACGAGTTACGTATTACAACTAAAAACGCAGAGGCGACCATAGAGTTGGCGAAACACATCGGCCAGCGGCTTAAAGGCGGCGAGGTTATCGAACTACTTAGTGATTTGGGCGGCGGCAAGACTACTTTCGTTCGTGGCCTAGCCGACGGATTAGGCAGTCACGACCATGTGTCTAGCCCGACATTTAAAATAAGCAATGTCTATACGGCCATAGATAAAGAGCTGCATCACTTTGATTTCTATCGTTTATCTGAGCCAGGGATCATCTCCGCAGAGTTAAGTGAAATTATAGGCGAACCGGACAAGGTGATTGTAGTGGAGTGGGGTGCGATTGTTGAGGACGTTTTACCGGATTCACGTTTAAAAATAACGTTCACAATGACCGGCGAGCATAATCGTCAAATCACACTAGAGTGTTCTCGGTTACTTGCGTACTTAACCGAGGGATTGTGATGCTGATTTTAGCTATCCGTACCGACAAACCAGAATCAGAGTTGTACTTACTTGAGTTGTTACATCCAGGCAAGATTGTTGGTTCGGAAGTTTGGTCCGCTCACCGTACATTGGCCGAAACGTTGCACGGTAAGATTAAAAGTTTGTTGGCTTCACGGCATAGTACCTTTCATGACCTAGAAGGGGTGATTGTTTATAGTGGACCAGGCTCGTTTACTGGTCTGCGTATTGGGGTTGCGGTTTCTAACGCGCTAGCTTCATCGCTCGATATTCCAGTAGTTGGTAGCACTAGTGACGATTGGATAGAGCTGGGGCTTAAGTTGTTGCCTTCGGCTGTTGAGCAAAAGTCTACCGTGGTAATCCCGCAGTATGGTTCCGATCCGCATATCACCGTTCCCAGAAAATAAGTGAATTATTGTGGTTTCTAGTCAACCCGAGTATGATTTAATTAGGATTTGATAGATTTTTGGGATAAATCCGTTTGCAAATATTTAATATATTCGATTTCCAGATTTTGCCCGCCTGAAATATCAGGAGACTAATGAAGTGATAGTGATTGTCTAGGCTCAATCTGCACCGAGAAAGGAAATAATATGGATCCAATTACCATAGTTTTGGCGTTGGCTGGGCTTGCTATTGGCTTTGGCGCCAACGATGTCTTGAGTAAAAAGAAGTTAGGTTCCGTAGAAGACCAGGCCGAAAAAGAACTGGTCAAAGCAAAAAAAGAGGCAGAGAAATTAGTTTCGACGGCTCGCGAAGAGGCCGCTAAACTGGCCGAACAAGCTCGGCACGATGATCAAAATCGTCGCCGTGAGTTTAAGGACATTGAGCAAAGGTTGCTAACGCGTGAGGAAAATCTCGACAATAAGCTAGATAACCTTGATAAGCGCACCGAATCACTCCGTAAAGGTGAAGACGAGGTCGAAGATCTAAAGCAGGAAATTCGTGACATTCGAATTCGACAGCAAGAAAAGTTGGAAAAGGTTGCCAAGCTCAGTAAGGCCGATGCTGCCGAGAAGCTTATGGCCATGACCGAGCGCGATATCCGCGGCGATCTAACGGGGTTGATAGTCAAGTTGCAAAACGAAGCTAAAGAGCAGGCTGAAGATCAAGCCGGGGCAATTATCGTTAGCGCCATGGAGCGTATGGCCAGCGAGGTGACGGCTGAACGTACGGTTACGGCCGTCAAACTGGAAGACGAGGAAATGAAGGGCAGGATTATTGGCAAGGAAGGCCGCAATATCCAGGCGTTGCAACGCGCTACCGGCGTGGACATCATGGTGGACGATACGCCTGGCATGATTATTCTTAGCAGCTTTGATCCGGTGCGCCGTGAAGTTGCTCGTCAAACGTTGGAAATGCTACTCAAAGATGGTCGCGTGCATCCTGGACGCATTGAGGAAGTCGTAGAAAAAGCCCAGAAGAATGTTCAAAAAGAAGTCGTACGTGCTGGCGAGGATGCCGCCCGGGAGGTTGGCGTGATTGGTATTCCGAAAGAAATTTTGCAGATTCTCGGTGAGCTAAAGTACCGCACCAGCTATGGCCAGAATGTGCTGAAACATTCTACCGAGATGGCGCACATCGCCGGTGTTATAGCCGATCAAATCGGTGCTGATGTCAAAACCTGCAAGTACGCCGCGCTTGTGCACGACATTGGCAAAGCCCTCACGCACAAAATGGAAGGCAAGCACCACCACATCAGCGCCGAAATGTTGCGAAAGTATGGTGCGCCTGAAGCTGTGTCGCATGCCGCCGAGGCTCACCACGACGACATAGAGGCTACTACCACCGAAGCTCTAGTCATCCGCGTAGTTGATGCCATCAGCGCTTCCCGCCCCGGCGCCCGCAACATCAGCGCCGAGAACTTTGGCGATCGCATGCGAGACCTAGAGAACGTCGCGACTGGCTTCCCTGGCATAGACAAAGCCTACGCCATCAGCGCCGGCCGTGAAATCCGCGTCTTTGTCCGCCCCCAGGACATTGACGACCTGTCCGCCATCAAACTGGCCCGCGACATCGCCACCAAAATAGAATCCAGCATGCAATACCCCGGCACCATCAAAGTCAACGTCATCCGCGAAACCCGCGCCATAGAATTCGCCAAGTAGACGCGCCTTTCGGCCGCAGCAGTAAGTAATAAGGAGTTTTAGGAGTCGTGAAAGTTACCAAATATCCGCAAAGTTGTTTGTTGCTGGAAAAAGAAGGGCGGCGGATCGTGATTGATCCGGGCAACTTTTTTGCCGCCAAATACAATGTTGATGAACTGGGGGCAATTGAGGTAGTCCTCTATACGCATCAGCATGCGGATCATTACGACGGATCATTGATTGAGGCGTTCCGTAGTTCTCAGGTGGCGTTGTATGGTAATAGCGACGTGGCGGCATTGATTGGCGAGGGCGCACGGCAGGTTCAGGATGGAGAGCAATTTAGTGCCGCCGGTTTTAGTATTGTGCCGCGTGATTTGCCTCATTGTGTTATGCCGGATGGATCGGCTGGGCCGCCAAACACCGGCTATGTTATTGACGGAAATTTTTTTCATCCCGGTGACGGCATAGAAATTTCCGGCTTGCGTGTAGAGCACGCTGCGGTTCCGATTGCCGGCCCTAGTGTCAGCCTTTACCATGCTGTTCAGTTTGCCACTAGCTTGGGTGCCAAGAAAGTCATCCCTATCCACTACGACAACACTGCTTTGTTCCCTGGTAATCCCGATGGTTTCGCAAAAGTCTGTAAAAATGCCGAAGTCATTGTACTGAAGGATGGACAGACCACTGAACTGTAGACCGCTTGCATAGAAGCATCAACCGCGGTTTAATAAACGTATGCAGTATCAAGACGAAGAAGCGGCACTGAAAGATATCTTGAAAGGAATTGGCGAGCTGATCGCCGATACTCGCGGGCAACGTAGCGAAATCAAACAAATCCGCTCCGAACTCGATCAAAAACACAGTGCGGGCCAGGTGACAGATCTTTACTACGCCTTGTGTATGGAAAATCTGCGACGCAATAACCAAACCGTAGATTATTGCCTACGCAGCCTCGACCGCCAGAAAAAAATCGCCATATCTAAACTACGTGAGCTGGATTAGTCCATGCGCATCAAGCAAGTATTTATACTGCACGGTATTGGCGGGCATGCTGGCATACATTGGCAGCAATGGCTTCATGACCAGCTCACTGACATAGGGTTAAGAGTATTGATGCCGACGTTGCCTGATGCCGAACGTCCGGACAGAGCAACGTGGCTAGGGGAAATTAAAAAAATTGTCGCAGACTTTGACACAAGGGAATTAGTAATTGTCGGACATTCGGTAGGAGCAACAAGCGCATTTGATCTCGTTGAGCAGTCTACGACGCGGGTTGGAGGACTAGTAAGTGTTTCTGGATTATTTACGGATTATGGAGCGGAGCTTAATAGTTATTTTTTACAGGTAAAAGGAATAGATTTTGCAGCGGTCAACGCTAATGTTGGCACGGCGCATGTACTTTACGGCGATGATGATCCGTATGTTCCGCAAAAAGAATTGCGGGAAGTCGCAGATGCGCTGCATGTGGAGCCCGTGATCTTCGCCAAAGGCGGGCATCTCAATAGCGATGCTGGTTTTACGGAATTTCCGGAACTGCTAGACATAATTAAGAAGATTAGTTGATGAACATACTCTACGTTGGGGATATTATGGGGGCGCTGGGGATTGAGGCGGTACGGCGGGTTTTGCCTGAGTTGCGGCGCGAAAAGCAGATTGATTTGGTGATTGCGCAGGGCGAGAACGTTACGGATGGCAAGGGGTTGTCTGTGGCGGATTTTGAGTTGTTGCGCAGCTACGGGGTGGACTTTTTTACCGGGGGCAATTGGAGTTTGTTCCGGCCGGAGATTATTCCCTATTTGGAGGATCCAGCTCGGCCAGTTACGCGGCCGGCTAATTACCCCGCGGGTACGCCTGGGCGTGGCTGGAAATACATTAAGTCGCCGCAGGGAAACGTGTTGGTTATTAGTTTGCTCGGGCAGATTATCGGCAAGGATTCCGGCAAGCCATGCGACAATCCGCTGAAAGTCATTGATCAGATTTTGGAGGAGAATAAAGGGCGGCAGCGCGCGGCGACCATCGTCAACTTCCACGGTGATTACTCCAGCGAAAAGAAAGTCATCGGCTACTACCTCGACGGTCGAGCCACCGCCGTCATTGGCGACCACTGGCACATCCCCACCGCCGACGCCATGGTTTTGCCGGACGGCACCGCCCACATCACCGACGTCGGCATGTGCGGCGCTCTGCACTCCTCCCTCGGTGTCAAACTATCTGCTGTAATCCCCCGCTGGCGCGACAATATAAAAAACAAAAACGACCTAGAAACAGAAGGCCCCCTCCAATTCAACGCCGTCCTAATCGCTACCACTCCCCAAACCGCCCTAGCCAAATCAATCATCCAAATCCAAAAAATGATTGATCGTTAGCCTATCTTAGAAATCTGTTTTGGGCGACTGCATGCAGCAATTGCCGCGAAGTTGTAGCTTTGCGTCGTTTCCCGAAAACTTTATCAAGTGGGTGGTCAGTGCTCCCATAGCGTCTTACCATAAAACCTACAACGACATCTTCTGTTATCTCTTGGAGTTTTTCGGCTTCAACCATGTCTGATAACTTGTCACCCACGAACGCAATAATGAGCCTGTTTGCCGTCTGTCGCTCCTTACTTTCCCATATTTTGTCATCGTCACGGAGCCTGCGAACTAGCCTGTCGCTCATAATCCCGCTTGGCTTCCGCTCCGCTCTATTAAGTGGATGTTCCCCCAAGCTCGGTACGCCGAGGTTTTCTACAGTACTTGCAAACAATGCGTTCAGCGCTCCACCTTTGACACCAGAACGATTGGTTATTGAATGCGCGCCGAAAATACACTGATCGAGGGTAGCTTCCCTAAGCGCCATCAATACGTCAGATCCAACCTCCGCACGTTTCGTGCTAAGTCCCCAGGGTATTACTGTACCCTCTAAATTAGTAATAACATCAATCGGTTCACCGTAGTAGCGGGTCATTCTTTCAAAATCTATATCACAAAAACTTTCAGGTGTTTCAATATCAATATTCAAACTGGGCATTTAGTTCTCCTATTAAGCAATAATTTTACACATCATTTATTTTATTGCAAGCATAAGCGCTAAACTGAATTCTTAAGAAGAACGGTTGATTTGTTCCTCAGCCTTTGGGCTTCCTGGTTTTCCCATATTTCGTATTCCATATTTCATTTTTCCGTCTCAGCGTCAAACTATCTGCCGTAATCCCCCGCTGGCGCGACCAAATAAAAAACAAAAATATCCTGGAAACTGCCCCTCCCCTCCAAATCAACTTCGTACTAAGCACCGCCCCCCAAACCAACCTAGCCAAATCCAAAGGGCCATGGATAAACGGGTTATAATCGAAGTATGCAAAAAACAATGCTTCGCCTACCTTTTGACGAACAGTGGCTGACATTTTGGGGAGGTGATACAGCAAAACTTAATCACCATCAC
>Ga0306869_1000361_pt1 | contig 22605 bp, 22 predicted proteins | sample AntRauTorckE6833_FD_190421 | JGI IMG/M metagenome (GOLD analysis project Ga0306869, IMG submission 190421) | Saline lake microbial communities from Rauer Islands, Antarctica - Metagenome Torckler E6 #833 (v2) (version 2) | ecosystem: Environmental > Aquatic > Non-marine Saline and Alkaline >... | reverse complement strand
GGTTCCTAAACATGGCCCTGTCATCCAACGGCTAGGATTCCGCGTTTTCATCGCGGCAACGGGGGTTCAAATCCCCCCAGGGCTACCATTGCTAAGATACGCAAGCATCTACCACACAAAAGATACTGGTTAAAACCTAAAAATAAAATTTAATGTCCCAAGAAAACCAACAACACAACCCACGCAGCGAGCCCCAAGTACGCGGATTTCATCCCCCAATTGATTTTGATTTTGGGTTTGAAGACGAGAGTGATTTTATACCACGTTACAACCCGAAACAAAAAGAACATGATAACAGAAAAAGAGATACTATCAAAATACCCGAAAATATTTCGGGATAGTAGTAAGAGTATGCAGGAAACCTGTATGTGTTGGGGCCTGGAGGTCCCTGAAGACTGGTTGCCTGTGATTGACCAACTCTGCGGCTGTATGCAAACGTTTGGCTATACCAGCAGAGAAATTCCAAAACGACCACAAGTCGTAGCAGAACAGGTAAAGAGCAAGTGGGACCGACTGAGGTTCTACTTCCACCTGGAGTGGCCTGATGATGATGGCGTAACCCTTGACAAGGTAACACCAGAAAAGCAGCAAGCTATGGACGACTATAAACAATTTGTAGACGGTATGGTTTGCCTAGCCGAATACCAAATCGAAGTGCTTGAAAACGCGCGGCGAGATTGACGAGTCATAACCTTTTCGACAGGCGCGGGGTAACACGCGCGTCTGTCACCACAGACAGGTTGAGGTAAGTGGGAATGAATACCACAAAGGGCAAAGCGCAGAACGCCTAGTGATAACCCCCGGGTCACGTAATAACCCGGACTGTGAGTTCGAATCTCACACCTGTCAGCTAAGGGTCCTAAATAGTGCTGGACTACTTAAGTAGACCTAGCATAATGGCTGTAAATAAAAGGTTATTGGGGTGGCAAAAACCAAGCCACCCTGACCAGCCTATTAAATAAATACAGCAATTACGGTCGCGACACGCTAAAGCGAGACCTTAAACGAACACAGGAGAAACGTAAGACTTACAATGTAAGCCGTTTTGTTAACGGTGTTAATTTACCAACGGCTAGATTAGCCTAGGTAATTATTAGCGGCACGCTGTAAATCAGCATGATCGCCCTGAGCCGTCAGCAGATGGTAAAAAGTTCGGATTAGGAGAAAACCTTCTTACAGATCTGGGAGATCCCGGTGACGACAAATAAGAAGTCAGTTTGCTACCGACACCATCTGCTGACATTACTTTCCATCCGCTCAGTTGACGCTGCGGAATAAAAAATAAGTCAGTGCGAACTTCATAGTTAGGTTGATCGCCCTCGGCATTGTGATGCCACCGCTTCCCTAGGGTTGTCTCACATTCCAGGTTAATAAGCAACCTACCGCGTAATAGTCTTAATCGCGAAACTAATTCAGACTTCGGCTCCGCCGTCCGATACAAAGAAGCCTTTGATCAATGCTTCTTTGTTAAAGCACCCGATGGAAAGGGTGCAGGTCCCACTTTTTATTATTTTCTGGGTGTGTAATTCAGTTGGTAGAATACCTGACTTTTAATCAGGGAGCCGGGGGTTCAAGTCCCTCCACACCCACCAAATACCAAACCACAAAAACAAAAGGAAAACAGTATGATCATAAGTAAAATGACAGCATATGTCCCTGAGCCTCCTCATGCTCATAAACCAGAACGTTATGTTCTCCAATTAGCAAACGCGCTCTTCGCAGAACTTGCGCATAATGGTATCATAATGGCACAAGAGCTCCACGAGCGCATAGCATCTCTCAACTACACGCTTGCGTTGCGAGTTACGAAAGACCTTCTTGATGAACTTACCGTTGGGTCAGAGGTACAGTTGAACCGTTCGCTATTCGCGAATTGGGAAGATCGTCAGTATATGTCGCTTGGTGATTGTGTTCTACAAATTGTTGCTTGGACACTCCCCTTAAACGGGAACATGCTAAACGACCCTGAGTTCACACGTAAGATTCATAAGAATGTTGACTATGAAAAAGTTAAGTTACTTCGACTGGCATCGGAAGATGAATTTAAAAAATACTTCTCTAGTCTTGTAAACTCCAAGACTGCGCTTGATCAAAATCACATCAAGCGGTTGCAGTACGTGTGTGAGCTTTGTTCCCACAGGCTTATAGAGCTGCCCAGAATCCGTAGCGCTGAAATTCGTGTTGCGGGTATGTTGGAGTTGACAAAGCATAACCCACTGGGTTTGGTTCTCGCGCACCTGCAGTGTGAGCCAATTGACGTGCTACGATTTTTCGCGGCACGTAATAAGTTTGAAAGTCTCAAACTACCAAGCGACGTTAAGTTCAGCACCCTGTCATGGCAGGAACGCAAGGCAGTTCTGGCGTTCTGGAATACTCACACGTTTGAAGAACTTGGTGAAGCCATGGGCAACAAGCGTACGGCGTGGAGCCGCTTCTTCAAGCACATCCATATGTTCCAGCAAAGAGAGTTCGTGAAGTTTGAGACTGCATACCTTTCCGCTATGGTAAGCGTAGGCTCTCGTCAGGACGTTGTTTCGCATCGTGCATGCAAAGAATTGTGCTCGTTGATTCTCAAAGGCCTTGTTGAAGTGACTGATGGCGGAACGCTTGTGTACCGCACGTTTGCTTCACGCATTGATTCCGCGGTAAAACGTAAGGACACAACTGAGCTACTCGTGTTGATCAATCAACGCCCTGGTTGGGCCTTCCGTAACTTGAACACGATCCTAGGATGTGTAAGCCGTCAAGACGCGCGCGCATTTGCAGACGCACTAATTGATATCCTTCCAAAGGTACAGATCGCTACGTTGCTTGCAATCTTGGGTATCAACCCAAATGCGCAGTGGCGTGTGATCAAGGTAAACGATAAGACACATATTGAGCCAGCCAACTATGGCCCGGTCTTCGGAATCTTACGGGAACATATCATCGCACACATTCGTGAACACTACGGTTACACCGGACGCGTAACGACTTCTGCTTTAGGATTACGTAACCGTGTTGTTCCATTCATTTCGCGTAACAGTGAACTGGAACGTGGCAGCTCTGTTGAGGTTGATGTAGATAAGCGTTACCTGTACATGATGATGCACTGGATCCAGCCTGGTAGTCGGAACACTGACTTGGACTTGTCCATAGTTGCGTTCGATGATCAGTGGGATACGGAAACAGTGTGGTACGGTGAACAGGCACACAACTGGATGAACATGAGTGGCGACATTCGAAGTGCACCTGGTCCAAATGGTGCTACAGAGTATGGCCGTGTTGACTTGGACGAAATTCCAAGCAACATTCGCTACATCCTGCCAACATTCAATGTGTTCGAAGGAGCACAGTTTGGTGAGTGTGAGGTTTGTCGCGCAGGCTTCTTCGCAAGCACTTCCGAAAACTTCAAGTTGAGTCAAGAAGGTAACTATTACGATGTTAAGGCAAAAGCAGAGTTCCATGCGCCTTTCGTTTATGATGTTAGGGCCAACAAAATAATACAGCTTGACTACAGCCAGGGTGGCCCTCGTAACAGCTCAATACATGCTTACATTGATGACGTTAAGAAGCTCATCGAGGCATCCAACGCTGCAAACCCTGTAACCATTGGCAACCTTGCAGATTGGTTGAGCGGAGGCAATAACACCCAAGGTGACCTGTTAATTACAGAACAGCCTGACCCAAATGATACTAGACAGATTGGCATCGACCGTCTGTTCACACTATTCGAATAAGCATCTCAGCGTGCGGGTTTAAACCCGCACGCTATTTCCTTTTTATTATGTTAAACGAAGACTCAATCACCTTGTTAGTAATGTCTGCTCCTAGGATTTATAATTTATTCTTTTATCTTGCTTGTCACAATTTTCAAGCTTCAAACTAAAGATACTAACACTCTCGTGCCAGCTACAGGTGTGGCTATTCCGTACTGATAACACGATCCAATAAACCTCATCGATTCGGCACACACTTTTTTCAAGCACTCCCATAGCAGAATTGGTTCATGCGCTCGGTTGCAACCCGAGAGATAGGCGTTCAAGTCGCCTTGGGGGTTCCACATTAACAAACGCACCAGTAGCTCAATTGGTAGAGCGCCTGCCTTCCAAGCAGACTGTCGCAGGTTCGAGACCTGCCTGGTGCACCAACCTAAACACATAAAAACTAAACAACAATCATGATTACAAAACTATACCACCGCTTTTGGGCAGGCTACCACAGTTTAGCCATTGAGTTTATGTTCGGGTGCATGCCCGAGGATAATCTTGAAGAACTCGATCCCGCCATACAGCACCACGTCAAGCACTACAAAAAACACTTCTATGAGAGTTAAGGTTCACAAAATAGAGATTTCAGATAATCCCGAGGTCAGCACTGCGCTGGACCGAACATTGGAGGCCCAAGACTTGGGCACCCAATCACCGTGGGTTGGATACAATGTTGAAGGGATTGCCGACAATCCTCCGATTGAGGGTGAACCTTTTTTCGTGCACCGTAAAGCCCGCAATGGTAAAGAAATACCAGGAGTCTTCGAAACAAGTCCAGTTAGGTCTGTGAAACTTTTAATAACTGGTTGGCAAATCGAGACACTTAACTCGTTGTATTGGGTTGAGCGAATTTAACTAATCCACAAAATCAAGTTCTCAAGCTTGCAATCGACCATAGCAAGCTTGAGAACTTGCAACTGGAATGCGGAGGCGTTTTCTCTTGCTACAATTCTACAAAGACGTGAGTTTAACCCAATTTATGAGATGCCGTAATTTTTCGGCCCTCTTTATTGGCCGATGGTGTAATGGTAACACTACTGGTTTTGGTCCAGTCATTCGGGGTTCAAATCCCCGTCGGCCTTCCACATTTAAAGACGATGACGATAAAATAATATGAAGATCGTAGACCTACAAGATCCAGTTGCGCTGATTCTCGACAAGAGTTGGCACCCTTTTCAAGTGCTTACTGCGCGCGCCGCGTTTCATCACATGATGACCGCGAACGAACGCGTGCGCCCTATTGACATTAACGCTGTCGAGTTCAGTCGTGCTGACTGGTTAAGAGGTTACGCAATTAAGAATGAAATTAAGATACCTGTAACCCTCTCGGAGAACCACCCATGTCTACGCAGCGCGCATGACGTGTGGCCAGTTCCAACCGTGGTGGTTATTACTGACCGATTTGTTGCCAGTCGTTTAACGCACAAAGGTAAGCGAATGAGCCTTAAGAAATCGAACAACGGCCGTGCGCGCAAACGTGGAGCAATGAGTCGTATCGAACTGTGCCGCAAGTACAAGTTCACCTGTCAGTACTGCTTTAAAAAATTCCATTATGATCAGTTGAACATCGACCACATTTACCCGCGTGACAAAGGTGGGAGTAATCATGGCTTTAACCTAACACTCAGTTGTATACAGTGTAATTCGCGCAAGGCAAACCATTACCCTGTGACAAACATCAAAGGTGATGTCCCAAAAGGTACCGCAGGCGACCCACCATACCTTCGCATAACCGATGATGAGTTGAGCGATCGACCCGAGTGGGAGAAACACCTGTACACCTAATAGTGTCCTAAGTGCTCCCACAAAAGCTCCTTCCGTGTGGGAAATGCAAAGGAACAAAAAGAATTAACCTGCTGATAACAAACGAAAGGATTAATATTAAACAACACCCAATAACAGGAATAACCCACAAAAACGAGCCAGAAACAATGGAGTGTTCTGACTCCATTGCTGAAAAGTTTTTTGGCAAAGGATTAATGACGATGAAACAGGTTCGAGAATTAGAGAAAGTAAAGCCAACAACCAACAATATCGCTCCCAAATATAGGAGGTCGAAGTGATTGACGAACCCGACGAAGAAGTCCCCGCATCGGGTTGTTTACTAACAAACGCGGATGAGGTGTGGGCCCTCCCATGTGACGTGGACGATCCAGACTATTCGGATGACGATGAATTGCTTAGGTAGCATTAGCATTAAAATAAACCAAAAAAATATAATGGAAAACGAAACAATTAAAATCTTCACGAAAGTTCAAAATACAGTTGAAGCTCTAAGACTAGCAGAAGCTGGTGAAGCTCTCTTTTTTAGACGAGATGCTGACGGTAGTTATTTTACCCGGCATCTCAAGTCCATTGAATGTAACGCCAGTCTCCCTTACGAAATAAAAGTGGACGGCTATTTTCGGTACTGCTACACCGCCACAGAGATTGACCCATGCCAGTCTCCCGATGGGTGCTCCGATCTGAAACCTTGGATGGTGTATTTAGGGCTAGGAAAAGACATACCCGAATCAGATGGCCGATATTACGTCTCAAATGCTACAGGACAATGGTTTGGCGGAGCTGGCGCATTCAATTCGAGCGGCGGTGTAAACGACCTAAGCCACTACGCCATCGACGTCCGCACCCCATGGGCGAAAGCGGCTTTCCCGGAGCACTGCAGAATCCGCGCATACGGTGAACCGCGTGCGATGGATGTGGCGTGGGAAGCTTACCGCACTCCAGGCATGAGTACGCTGGTCGACATGGGGGATTTCCAAGCTGGATGGAATGCCGCCATGGCGAAGGCAGCCGCTGACAATAAAGTATGAACAGACAAATCATGAACAGTTTATTAGCACACCAACAGAAGCTCCCTACCGCCGAAGAAGAAGAAGAGCAATGCGACCGCAGAGAAATGGAAGCCCGAAGCTTTATAGATGCTATGACATTCTCCCGCTATCCGGAACTGCCTCCAATCCGAGTCAAAGCCCGCTCCGCTCAAGACATCCGCAACGACCCTACCCGCACCAAGACCGCGAGAGATTTTGAACGCATCGAGCAAGCGCGTATTAAGCGTGAGCGGAAAAACGCGACGAAATCCAAATATGGAACACCCGTTTAGGAAGAACACTAAATTAAAAGCAATAAACAAAAACTAAAATAATGGAAAACGAAACAATTAAAATCTTCACGAAAGTTCAAAATACAGTTGAAGCTCTAAGACTAGCAGAAGCTGGTGAAGAGCTTTTCTTTAAACTAAATCCAACGGATAAAACTTGCATTAATAGCAAGCTGGTGGCAATAAGAATCACATCACCTTATCCTTATGAGTTAAAGAGTAGTGATCGTTTTCGGTGCTGCTACACATTGACCGAGATTGACCCGTGCCAGGCTCCCGATGGGTGCCCCGAGTTGGAACCTTATATGGCGTATGTGGGTCTCGGCAAAGACTTAGCAGATAATGGCGGTTTTTATTACATAATAAATTCAAGCGGTCACTGGGTTCACAGATTTAACGAGGCAACCCCCAAAGGCCATTGCGCCATCGCCACCCAAACTGTATGGGCACAGAAGCATTTTCCAGAGCACTGTAGAATCCGGAACTATCAAGAGCCCGACGCCTTTGAAGACATGTGGCAGTCTATGGAGGGCACGCTGCCCACCGTGTGCGATGTAAAATACTTGAGCCGCATGTTCTTCGAACTCGGCCAAACAAACTCAAAGAAATAACATTGAAGTGTCTCATGACTGAGGCACGAAGGAATTGAGACAACTGACTGGTTATGAAAAATTGGACTGAACGAGGACTAGACAAACTATCGCTAAACGTGGCGAACCCAGTGGAACATGCCGCCGAAGAGTATTGGTGTGCTATGAAGATACTAGATGAACGAAACATTCCGAGATTCTACGAAGACGAAGAGCTTTCCCTTGTGGGGCGTATCGACTTCGCTATGGGCTGTTTTCATAACAAAATACTAATATGAGCGGAGGACACTTCAACTATGACCAACATAGGGTAAGACAGATTGCTGACGACATTCAGCATTTGATCGATAGTAATAAAGATGAAACACTCAATGAGTTGGGTGATAAAAATGGGCAACACTACCCGACGGGGATCATCGATAAATTCAAGGAAGCAGCGCACACCTTAAATCAAGCTGCCGCCATGGCACAGCGAGTTGATTGGTTAGTGAGTGGTGACGACGGCGAGGAATCATTCCTAGCCCGATGGGAAAAAGAAGTGCCCGATTCTTGGAGTAACACAACGTAAGCAGTACGAGCTTTACCGATAGCGGACAGCCTGTAAGCGTAGAAATACAGTTTAATAATTACAACGCACCTAATTCGGTGTGGCGTAACAAACACTCATCCATTAATGGCTCTGAGTGTTTTTTTTAGCTATCACATCCCGCTTGACTGTGCGGCCATGATATGAGATTGTCCTTGCATGGCTGAATCTGCACCATCAACACAATCGAACTGTCTTGTTCCTGAAGACCTTAGAGCATTTATGCTGGACAACATGGTTGAAAATAATCTACTTGACCTCGACTTAGTCTGGAGCGAACAAGAAATTTTAAATGCAATGCGCAGGTGCGCCATGATGTACAACGGCAGTGAACCGTTGAGCAGTTCCCTAAATATCAAAACTCTCGCACTACCCAACGCGTATGTATTTCTAGTAGGTACTGCATACCAGCTTTACCTCAGTAAATTGATGAATTACCAGCGCAATGACATGGAGTATACTACTGGTGGTGTAAAGGCCAGCATCTTTGGCAACCGTATCAAGCACTTTACCGGCATGATACAGTACCTCCGCGAGGAGTTCAAGGAGCTGGCCAACTCCCGTAAAACCAGTCAGAACCTATCCAACGCTTGGGGCGTAATCGGTTAATGATCACAAATCTAACAGTACAACCTCACTGGGGAACGAATGAGTTGGCGCTCGAATGGAAGACCAGCGAAACACCAGCACCAGATCATCACGTGACTGTGTTGAGTTCTATTGACTCGGAACACTGGGTGAATGTGTCATCCCAAGGAGCATTGGACACTGTTGGACAGACCTTCATCCATAAAGAACCACTATCCTTACGACGCATGCAGGAAGTGTTTTATCGTGTGATTATTCAAACAGATGGTCAGCGCTGGGACTCCCCGTCTGTGTCCGCACAACAACTCCTGCGCCCTCATGAGTTTGCGGCAGTCCGCCAGATGCTGGCACATGAGCTGCACAACATGCGTGTGGGTGACGGCCTTGAGGTTCTACTTCTAAAGCCCCTAACCTTTGGCGAGCCGGCCGACTCTTTTGATAGCGAGACTGGACAATCACTCGCAGCCAATCAGGACTTGAGCGGCTTTGGTGAAGCCTTCAAGAACGGTTTCTTCCCACCAGTCACCACGCACATGCAGTTTGTTGCACAAAAGGACCTTGCCGAAGAGAGCCCGCAGGGTAAAGGTGCTTATGAAATTTCAGTGATTCAGGCACGTGGTTTTTGCTTTCCACGACCCGCCCGCGGCGATCTGATCATCAACACGGCTATTGACGAGCGTTATGTTGTTGGTAAGGTGGTGCCTTATCGGTTCCGTGGCATTGTGGGCGTGACCTGTGATATTACTCTTGACGTTCTGCCGCGCGGTGACATACGTTACAAACTAGACCAAAACAATGTCCCAGACCCATACAACCAACCAGCAGAGTAGCCAGCAAGGTATTCTTGATTTCTGTGAGTCGTCTTATCAGGTTGATCCTTTGACACTTCGTCGTATTTTCCTTTTGCTAACACGCAACCACTTTGCGCAACCTTCCTATTTTGGTAACGTGCCCCCATCATTCAAAGACCTGTTTTATGATGATGACTTGAAAAAGACTAAGGTGCGGATTGAATTAGACTATAACTATGACTGGGAGACTTCACATGTGCCCAACGGTATTTTTGTTGGTGTAGGAGATGTGGCCACAACCAAAAATGTGCTGGACAGTTATGCGCAGGCAACCGAGGAACGCAGCGGGCGTGAGTATGTTGATTCTGACAAGGTTCGTGTGACTATCAGTCATGTTAGTAAGTCCCCGGACGCGTCCCTGCAAATGGGCATTATCAGCAAGGGCTTTTACCAAGGTATGCGTCAGCTTATCAAACAACGTCTAGGCCTACGAGGTTATCAGGTGGTCGGACTATCTGAACCCAAGCCCATTAAAAAAGGTGATGAGATCAAGTACTACAGAACCGACCTTGTTATTGAGCTGCTCATCAACAGTGCGTGGGTAACCCTCTTAGAGAGCCATCGCATTAAAAAGATCAATATAAATCTAGTCTAAATTTGCTTGTTGACACCTTCATTCTTATTCTCTAACTTACCTTTCAAACAAATAAATTTGCCATGCCAATCCCAAATTACACAAAACCACAGTCGTTTGTTCAGCAGTATTTACAAGTCCTGACTGACGTTGTAGCTGCCTCCCGTAATGCTTTCATATATGGCCCACAATACCGACTGAGTCGTTACACCAATGCGGCTGAAAAAGCAGAGACTGCAAATATAGCCCCTGCCACTGTTGATTTACTTGCCACCATAGCTTCTGATGAAATCTTTGACAGTTCTTTCGTCAAGGTTTTCGGTGAAGACCTGGAAATTGCTGTGGGTTCCGAAGTTGGGGATCGCAATGACACAGGCTTTTACTTAAAGAGCTTGGAAGAGCCGCACAAGATAGTTTACAACACAGACATCACAGGTACAGCAACCGTAACAGCAGTACCCCAGGTACTCGGTCGTGACATTAAGGTGGGCGATTTCATCGAGATTACTGACGGCGGTGGCGCCGCTAGTGTTACGCGTCGGGTAACCGCACTAGAGCAAGACTCGGGCGTGGACAGTGTTATCGTTCTCGATGGTGCTGCAACACTTCGTTATATGACCCAAAACTGGGCAGGATCTACAGACGAGATTCTTTCGGCCCAAGTGGTTGTTAAGTACACTGGCGTAATCAGCAGCGATCAGTACAGTGCTACGACTAATGGTGTTAATTTTTCAGTGCTCCCAAAGGTACCAGTGACCGGAGCCACGGGCTCCCCACTCGTGGTCCGCTCAGCTAAAGGTACGCTCTATCTACACTACCGAGCCCTGGTTCAACCAGGTGCAAACGAACCGATCAAAAAGCTCCAACATGCTGCCGATATCGAATCTGCATTTGGACCCATCGACGTTGATAACTGGCTCGCATACGCTTGCTCCCGTGCACTCGCAGGTAGTGCAGGCAAAACAATTTACGCGACACGAGTCCGGGAGGATAGTGTTACCGCTTACAACGAGGTTCTGAAAAAAGCCTCACAAAACATCAACCTTTACGCACACTGCCCGTTAACATACAATATAGACATTCAGCAGGCTGTTGCCTCACACGTTGAGTCTATGAGCCGGTGGGACGTGAAACGTTGGAGACGTGCTTATGTTGCCTCCGACGTTCCATCTTCATGGGTACTCATCGACAAGCAGGATGGCGGCGCAAACTTTGAAGCACAAATCGATTCCGATGATGGTCTATTGACTGTCACACTTGGTGATGTCGACTTTGTCGCAGAGGGTGTACAACCAGAAGACATTGTTCGCACGAGCTACGTTAGTGATGGCTACACCGAGTATGTTGTTGAGAAGGTTCTCGGGCCTGTCACGCTCCGTGTGAAGAGCACACCAAGTGCAGAACTTGTCGATGAAAAGTTTGAAATTTGGAAGGGTGATACAGGAACGGCGCAAGCCACCTATGCAGCCAACCGTTCTGATCAATTGGGTACACGACGTGTGATTAATGTATGGTCTGACAATGGCACGCGGATCAACTCTGACGGCGGGACCGATGTCGTTGAAAACATCTTCCTCGCGGCCGAGATTGCGGGTCTACGTTCCGTAGCACTTCCGCACCAGGGTCTGACGCGAACAGAAGTTGAAACGATTTCTGCAGCACCTCTCATGTATACCAAGTACACTGATGACGACTTGGACATTGCCGCAGCAAGCGGTGTGTTTGTAATCACACAGGACCTAGAAGATGGGCCTGTTTACATTCGTCACCAGCTGACAACGCAGGCCGACAAGGGATCGCTCTACTACGAAGATAGTGTGGGGGTTAATCTTGACGACATCTCTTTCAACATTGTAGCCATCATTGATGGGTACATTGGTAAATACAACGCAACCCCAGACACTGTTCAGGTGATTCAAAACAAGATCAACGAGCTGTTCCACAACAAGGCACGCGCAGATCGCGCTCAGTTCTTCATCGGTCCACAGTTGCTTGACTACGATCCAGCTGACCTTGGTGTAGAGATTGATGCTACGTTTCGTGATCAGATTAACGTGAAAGCGACCTTGACACTACCACTTCCGTTGAACAGAATAATCGTTGAACTCTTTGGTGGGGTTTCGTTTAACAACTAAGACTTATGAGCGACTATTTCGGATACACACGACAAACACAGGCTAACCAAATTATCAGTGCTGATAATGCGGTCATTGATATCGGCAACGGGCGACTTGGACTTGTACAGAGCTTCCAAGGTGGTTACTCCCACCAGGTAGAACCGCGGTTCGAAATGGGTAGCAGCACACTCTTTTGGGTTAACGGTAAACCCAGCGGCCAGTTCCAGGTTTCTAAACTTGTTGGACGTGAGGGTATCCTTAGCGAGTTCCGAGGTGGTGCCAGTGGAGGTAGCGATGCTTGCGGAGGTATTCGCCAGATTGCGGTCTCCCTCGACAAGGCTTCTTGCGACGTTCAGGTTGGGTCAGGTGTTAACTTCAATGGTGCCAAGCTCCAGAGTGTTCAGGTTTCCGGCAGTGCAGGCAATTTTGAAATCGCTGAATCAGCAACATTTGTTGTTGCAGAGCTTACATAAGGTGTGCTAAACCTTTCTGCCTATGGCAGTTGTTAAGAAACTTAATTCATCCTATACGTTCAGCGATGCTCAGGACGCACCCTCAAATGAGGTAAAGTCGCAGCCTCAATCTATACCCAAAGATGCATGGGATAAAGGCGTTTTATTCCGATCCACGATACACTCGTGGATCGCAGGTAAGAACACAGCGCTTGTGACCATACCCGAGACAGAAACAACTGAACCTGCCTATTGGCTTACAGGCGCACTGTTCTCCGGCGTGCTCGGACTACGCACACACTTTCAACCAGACGCTGGCAGTGAGGTGTTGGTGTTACGCAGCACTAACAAGGGGGAGAACTTTATTATAGGCTCATTACCCCACGCTACAGGAGATGCAGGGGCCATGAGTGACCAGGATACCGACCTTATCACAGACACGCCCGCGGGCGCAGTGAGCAACCCTTCGACCGGGCGTCAGCAAAAGGGGGACCCAACGTCTCGCTTGGACCGTGCAGGCGGTGAGTTTGACATGATGAATGCACAGGGCGTTGGTGTATCATTCCTACAGAACCTTGTGCGGTTGCGCGCGAGCGAGTTGAGTTCGATCGAGTGCCATGTAATGGATGATCTTGTTCGTGTGATCAGTGATAACTTTCAACACGTCAACGCCTTTGGCGATTTTACGATTCGAAATGATGGGGGTCGTCCAACTGTTACGTGGAAGGGTAGCAGTAAATTACACGAGACAGAGGGGCGCGCTGACCCAAACGCGGAACTTGAAGACCCTGAGGATTGGCTAGAAACAAAGGCCAAGCAGCGATTTCAGTCTTATGTTGGGCACTTAGGAAACATGGTGCATGTGTTTATTACAGAGCCTACGGACGCGTTGAATAAAACAGCTGCCGGCCGCTTTCGCGCACACGTGAATGAAGACGGTTCATTCCTCATGCAAAGCTTTGGCGATATTGCATTTGAAAAGACTTTCGCAGTACAGGTACCAATTCAGAAGTATCGTGAGGAAGACCCAGAGGGTGACCACTTGGCCGACCTGGAGTACATGCCTCACCCAGCGCTACAAGATTGGATTCCTGGGGATGATGAGTTTTTTTACGAGTCGTTTAAACTTCGTGACTACGCACGTTGGCTCAACAATTGGTACTCGCTGGCGCAGTACCACCGGTCTAAAAAAGACTATCGTGTACCCACAGAGGGTGAGAACAAAGGTGCACTATCCAAAGACTTGAGTGGGGACCCCGAACGCCCGAACCAAGGATTGACTGACGCGCACGAATTCTACCTAAATGTTTACTCAACGATTCGTATTTTTAAGGATGGTTCCATCCTACTTTACGATGGTTATTCCTCTAGTGTTCATATGGCCGGTGGGCATGTGAGTATTAGTGCCGCAAAGAATTTGAAGTTGGAGGCCGCAGGCGATGTATCAATTTCCGCAGGCCGTGACATGACGATTAAAGCCTACAAAAACTTTGACCTTCTTGCAGCTACCGGTGGTATTACTATGCGCGCAAAGCGTTGGTTCCGTGCCTTGGCCGAGCGCGCAGAAATGGTGGTTGAAAGCCTAGCCACACAGACCACGTTAACAGAAGAGGGTACAGGCGCGTCTCACGCGGTGACGGTCCGTTCTGCGTATGATAAAGTACGCATCCTTAGTCTCAGCGAGGTGATTATTTCTGCGTTGGAGAGTATCCTGCTAAAGAGCACAGGCATACTAGCACGCTGTTCGGCCGGGTTGCGTATGGAATCCATTGACGGCGAGTCTAACGTAGCCCCTTATTTTGCCGCGACACCAGGCGGGATGGCGGCGATGTCCGGACGCTTTGATAATCAGGTTGATTGCTCCCAAGTTCGTGTAGGAACCCCATTACCCATCAGAAACTCTGGGGGAATTTCTGGAGTACAGGATGCTGAGGATAATGTACAACTACCACAGGCTTTGTACGAAACACTAAATGGAGTATTGAGTGCGTCAACAGCTACCCTAGCTGAGTCCTCTAACTTCCCGATGGGATCCGCCACGTTCAAGCATCACAACGAGTTTGTAACAGACGAGAATTTTAGGAGTATCACGCAAACTACACTCAGGGCTGGTGCCCCACCGACCCTAGGTGATCTAACATACAAGCAGTTTAGCGGCCCTCAGTTAGATTTCCAACTTGGGGAAGGTTCATTCCCACCAGGTGCAGAAGCAACTGAAAAAGTTTACGAGACCAATAATGCAGGTATGCACCAACCCTCATCTACTAACGAACATCCAAACAGCTCACCATCGAATATGGTTGACAAAGCGTGGGGATTCCGTCGTATAGATACCCCATAACCCATTTAAATTATGTCAGAAGAAGAAACAGATAAACCAAAAACACAACGATTAGAAATTGATTCCAAGGTTGATGCAGAACTACAAGAGGCCTTGAAAGCAGGTCTTGAAGACTCAGACCAACCCATTGAACAAGAACAAGAAAAACGTGTTGAATTCGCACGCGAGGAAACCTTTGACACACCCGCAGACAGCATTGATCCAAGAGTGTTTGATAATCCAGCGCTCAAGCTCCTTGAAAAGCAGATTGAGGTAACCGACTTTGAGAAAGAAACCTTTTACGAGTCACTTATTATGGATGAACCATTCCGCTTAAACATCGAGGTCATTGGTGACAAGACGATTAATATTGGGTCCCGTAGTACCTATGAGCAGGCGCTTTGTTATGCGTGTGTGGGTGACATGCTTGAAGAGTCCAGGGAGAACAGCGCAACCCAGCCTGACATTCTTCTCTGGTTACAGCGTTTTAGCTGCGCCATAAGTGTGTACTCAATTTTCGGTTCAGCCCAAAGCCCTATCTCATTCCAGGGAGAGTCCGAGAGCATCAACCCAGAACACAAACAGCAGCTGCGTAAGGTTGCTGCCGAACGGTTTGTGAATATGAAGTACCCCCGATGGCAGGCAATACTCAACGCGTTCATGATCTTTACAGGTAAGGAAAAATTACTACTTGAGAATGTTGGTAATCGGGATTTTTGGAATCCCGCAGATTAGGTCTGCTCCTGGTTGCATATCTGCGGGGTAGACTTAAACCCGGACGCCCACAAGGGTTAAGAAGCGTGCTCCGTAAGGAAGTAATGCTTGAGGCTACATCTATTGAACTACAGATGGAGTCACTGGAATTAAACACCCTATTTCGATCGGGTGTCATGTCCTCTTTGGAACCAACAGCAATCCAACAAGCCGTAGATGATACTCAGAAGAACATTCGTCTTGCTAATGAGCTGCGTTCGTTCTATTTTGAAGAACAGAATAAGGTCCGCAGACTCAGCCGAGACACCAAGGTGCAGCAACGCATGTTCCAGACACTCGACCGCGCGGGTCTCCTCGAAAAAATAATGAAAGTTCCCATATAATGGACCCAGAAGTATTAGCAATGATCGCACAGTACGCCCAACGTTCCGGGATAGGCAGTTCGCCGTCCCCGTTCGGCGGGAGTAATGATATGCTGCTAGGTTCTTTCGGTATGCCCACTTCGGTCAACATGCCCTCAACGTACAACGCGAACGCCCTTGGCTTAATGCAAGGTATTCGCGAGTCTTACATCTCGAAAGGGGGTGATCAGACGCTTAACCGAATCACACAGGCAACCGGTATAGAACAAAGGGCTGCGGCTGGATTTATCGGGATGTTCCCACAACTACAGAACATGTTCAGTACACGTGCGGACCTGACAGGTGGTGCGTTCACAATGGCGCAGAGTATGAACCCTTACTTGGGGACCACTCTAGAACCGGGACAGTTCGCACAAAAGTCCTTCAAGAATTTCGAGCAAGAGTTATACACACAACTTCGTACAGACTTGGACGAGGGTAAGTATGGTGGTATCGGGAGTGAACGTGATGCAGGCGCTATTCTTTCTTTTGCCACACAAACCGGACAGGCCTCTCTGCCCACGCGCAAGGTTAAAGCGGATGGTTCAATCGGAAACTTTAACGCTAAGGAACTTACCTCCAGTGCAACTGAGGTATTGGACCAGTTTGACGGGCTGCTCGAGGCAGGCCGTCAAATCTTTGGACCAGACGCCCCAGCCAAACAGATTTTACAGCGTATGCGTCAAATTGGAGGGGATGTGTTCAACAAGAGTCAAGGCGACGCGCTTGCTAAAGAGGCAAAGTATCTAGCAGCAAACGCTTACACAAACGGTGCCAACGTGCAGGCAGTTTTCCAGAACGTTGCAAACACATCTACACAGCTACAATCCTACGGTATGGAGAGTCGACGCGCGAATGATATTGCATGGGACTCAGCGAACTATGCTGTGGTAGCTGCAGCTGGTAACCGCAGAGCGCGTGCGCATTTCAAGGATCAAGGCTTCAACATAGGCGAACTAAATTACGAAACATTCGCCTCCGCAGCAACCCAAGCCCGCGTGCAATACGAGTCTAGAAACGAAATTAAAATGCGTAAGGCAAAAATGGCCTTAGGCAATCTCGGGCTTATGGGGGAGGGCGGAGATGCCGCAGCTGGAGCGCTTTCATTGCTGGGTACACACAACATGGAGTTTATTGACGCGGCGCTCACAGCAGATCAGCTTAAAGTCTTTGGTGATGAGGCGGATACAACATACGCCAAGGACACAGCACTCGACAGATATAATGCGTTGATGCGCGCCAACCAGAATAAGAACGTAAACCGTGGTGCGGTAGATAACTTCGCCAAGGCGCGCTTCTTTGAGGGTAAAGAAAAAGCATACACCACCCTGCAGCTTATTCGGAACTTTACGGATGCAGAGGGCGACCCAGACCGACGTCAAGAGTTACGAGAAAAGCTGCGTAAAGTAGCGGGTACCGATAAGCTTTCAGACAGCGATATCAAGGCTATGGCATCTGTTGACATGGCTGTTGGTGCTTACGAGCTGGCCGACATAGCGCGGTTGGATCCACGCTTTGACCAAGTGTCTGATGATGCCAAGCGTGACGCGTTTGGGAACCAAGTTGAGAAAACTTCTGGTGAGCGTCTTCTTGAGTCTATTGAGATTTCAAGATCCGATAAACGGAACACAGCCTTCACTGAACTGGTGGAGAGTAAGGAAGGGTTTTCCAGAACAATGTTGGGTAAGGACACCATTGAAGAATTGAAGTTAGACGAGAAGTCGTATGAGGAGTTGAAAGATCTTGGTATTTACGCCCACAAAGAACGGGACGCGGAAACTAAAGATGTAGTATCCTCGTATGTTCGGGTTAAAAGCGAAGGTAAAATGACAGTGGAAGAAGCGTTCGAGTCCGTCGAGGGCACCAGCTTTTCCGACAAGGCAAAAGTCTTCGTAGACATACTCATTGACAAGGCTGGTGATTTTTTTAAAGAGGCTGGTGTGCTTAACGTTAAACTTGAGGAGGATTAATATTTATGAGTGAATTAACAGCAGCAGCAAAAGGATGTGTGGTTCAGGCTACCAATGGTAACCCGGGGTACTACCGTTTACACGGTCTTCGCACTACTGGACCGATCTTTATTCAACAGGTGAGCACAAACCGTCAGGACATTGCCGCGGCCATCTCATGCTTTAACAACCGTCATCGTTTCTTTGTGTTTGGTAAAGGATTTGGCGACATCACAATTACACTTGAGGCCTTCCTAGGTAACAAGGGTACCAAGAACGCAGAGTCAGCAGTCAATGCGTTCTTCGACGCAAACCGAAGCGCGACCAAGCTTGCACCAATCATTGTAACCTCAAGGGGTGGGGGAAATTACTCTTTCTTTTTGACAGGGTGCCGTGTTGCTGCCACTAACCCTAATAATAACTCAATGACGTTTCAACTCTTAGGAAAGCTGGTAGAATAATGACAAACCTACTCGACAAAGAATTAAAAAATTTGATGCGTGGCCAGGCGGTCAACGCCGGTGCCTTTGTGTGGGCGTCCAACGACAACACCGGCACGGAGTTGGCACACGCTCACACAGTGCTGCGACTGGACCCCAGCGATCCAGACATTGATCAAATTCTTTCCTTCGCACAGACGTTGCTTGTCGCGTATGGTTATAAACTAGACGGGCTATCAGGCGTGCCAGTGGGTGAAGCCCCAGATAATTTTGACGTGGCTGTTTATACCGAACAATCAGTTGGTGCTCTCCGGCGCAACACACAACTGATTCATTTGCTGCTCCTTCGGGGTCTTATCGAAGCCTTTAACCATGCGAAAAGTGATCGCGCACGACTCGCGGTCATTCTTCAAACCCTAGCACAGTAATGAAAGCCCAAGAGATAAAGGCCAGCGTCACAGTACTTGGAACAAGCTACCCTGTTCAGTCTATTCGTTTGTCTAAAAGCATAGGCCACCTAACCATAGGCTCCGCAAGCATCCAAATGCAACAGAGTAGCAAAGCGCAACCCGTGTCTGGGGATGAAGTCGCGTCACTGGCCCGCGCATTCAACAACGCAGTCTTGAACAAAACGGATGCCACACCAAACGTTGAGGTTAATTTGGTTGATCAAATAAATTTTAGCGGGATTCTGCTGGGCTGTAACGGCTCTATTGATGCCAAAGGTTCTGCGTCCTTTAGTATTAACTTTGCAGAGCCTGCTTACATGTTGAACGCGATGAACCTAAGTTGCTACCCGAGCGGCGTGCCGCAGAGTAAAATACTTAGTAAGGTTGAAGTTAAACACCCGTTTGCAGACCTCTCGCAAGCAACAGGCCCAATCTCTTTACGAATCGCGCAGCTATACCGCACAGCACTCTCAAACTTCAAAACTACGGGAACCTACGTGGACCGTATTTTTGAGCAACAGCGCCAGATCAACACAGGGCTAGCCTCCGTGTTTGGTGGGGTTATTCAACGCTCAAACGCTAACACGAATGCAGAGTGGCTGGAAAACGATAACGCGGTACTCAGCGCCCACCTGAATGACGTGCTAGCTACCACACTGTTCTCAAGCAGCCTAAACCTATGGCAGGCATTGATGAACATTGCAAACCAGACCAACCTGATTTACGTGGGAGACTTTGAGAGGGGTGGCTATTTTCGACAACTTGAACTTGAGGGAGGAGGAGGAAACCTCGCCGCACCTCCTATCAGTACACGCGCCCTTTCGCTAGGGCGCAGCGGTGAACAGGCCATTGGGCAGGTCTCCGCGTATGCGCCTGAACGCGACGCGTACCATGGGGAATTCAACTTTCGCAGTGGTAGTAAAGACAAGAGCAGGATACTACTATCAGCATACCCCGATACCCCACTACCGGCCAACGGTAAGATCATCACAAGGGAAGCCCCAAGCTGGTTTGTGATAGGTAGGGAAACTGCTGTTCGTGATATTGGACGGAATAAGATGAATGGTAAGACCGGGGCAGAGGTTGACCTGGTACTCGCTGACATGAAAAAGCCGAACGAGGAACTTACTGTGAACAAGGAGACCGTTAAAGATCAGTTACGCCTCTGGTGTCGTGACAAGTACAACCTTCTCCGCGCGCGTAATATAAGTGCATCAATTCGCAGACCTTTTACTACAAATGAACTGGAACTTGGGACACCTGGTGACGTGGCCGAGGGGGTCTCTGGTATTCTCAACGGCGTAACACATGATGTCGCTATCAACGGGAACTCAGGCGCCGCATACACAACATATGATGTGAGGTATGTAGGCGCGACAACAGGCTAATCTTGACACCCCGAAACACCCCGTGATATAACACAGAAACATGGACCCTAAAAACCCAAGTCACCGCAACGAGGACTGTCGCACAGACGACTTTTTCCCCGAAGTTTGTTACCCCAAGAACGACACGTATTGGAAACGGTTGACCGTCTGTGATGAACAGGGTGACTTTTGTGAAATGGATCTTTCTGGTCTTCGTCGTCCAAACGCGACACCCTTGAAAGAGACAGAAGGTAACCCCGGAACAAAAGTTGGAAACGACCCTGTTTCTGTGGGTTGTCCCGCACCTTATTCAGGTGCGGCCACGGTGGATATTCCAGCGGATCAATTTGTGCGCTTTATTGCGGACGCGCGAGACACTGTTGCTATTGATGAGGCAAGGCAGTTTGTAAACAACCTTGCTAATCTTTTCGCACAAACACAACTCAACTGTTATGCAGAGAATGAGGCACAAACAGCAGACTGCCCCGCAGCGCCGACTAATGAGTCACTCCGCACGAGCGCAGACACAAGCACAACGGTTGCGGCTGGATTGTTCAAGGTCAAGCTTGGGAGTGTAGGTCTTGCCCAGGGTGAAGAGGAGAGACTAGCTGTTCGTGAGGACACATCTGATGTTGGGGATTACATCATTCAACTGAACATTGATGCCCCAAACTTTTTCAAAATAAATGGTTATGTTGCCGGCTTGGCCCAGTACAATACACCAGTCTCCGAGACTGTTGCATACGCGGACCTCCATGCCTTGGACCTGGAAGAAGTAAACAGTACAGCTCAGTCACAGGCATTTGCCGGACTTGATTGTGTGTATGGAAATGAAGCAGTAACCCTATACTGTCCTAATGACACGGACGGTGTAGCACCTGTACAAACCGCGGGCACACCAGTCGCTACAGCCCCGGCGTATTCATTCACCTATAGGTTGGTTGACATTGAGGACGGGCCTGTGCAAGACCCAGACCAGACAGGACTTGATTCATTGACCGTGCGCGCCCGCGACCTTGCGGTGACACTCCTACAGTGTGTTTGGTGGAGTAAAAGTGTGAGTGTTAGTTGCCCTACTCTCGACGACACAGAACCAGCATGTACTTCCGGTACAGGGATATGTGGCTTTGGCGGTGAAGAAGGGGACAAGAACCGCCCACCCGATCCAGTCTTTATAGCGGATACTACTGTAAATGGTGTTAATTATTCGCCTCTACAACCTAGTAGTACAACAGTGGCACGAGGACAGTATAAAACACTCTTAACGTTCCCGCAGGGCACCGACCCGTTAACCTTCCCTAGCTCGAGCGACAACGTGGCTGAACTAACTGAGAAGGCTGTGGCTCTTGCTCAAGCACTGGTTCAGTGTCGGTATGAAAACAACGGCTACTTTGGTGCGGCTGCGTGTTGCCCAGATGGCTCAACAATTCCCACCCTGGTGAACGCTACTGTAAACCTTGTAAACCCTGGGGCTACAGTTAATATGGCAACGGTCACGCCTACAGTATCCTGCGACCTCACCCAGAGTTCAGAATATACAGAGACGAACCAATCAGCGGAATTAGCCCCACCGCTACCGGATGGGTTTTGGAAACCTTTTGAAGAAATAAAATTCCCACTCAATATTGATAAGGGTGAGATCATTCGTGTAGTAAGCGACCCGATCCTAGACCTTGTCAGCGAAGAACTAGAACACGTCGAGTACATGGTAAACAATGGAAACCCACAGGCATTGAAGGTCGAAATGGACCAGGCCGCTCTTGATAGTGTGTGCGCTGCCAGCGCTATATGTTTTTGGGGTAACGAGGCGCTTGTGGCCGCTCACTGTGATCCAACGCAGCCGAATAACGCCTTAAGAGCACAGGACTATGAGGATAGCACCCCTAGTGACCTCATACCCGCGAACACCTTCATCAACACCACAGGCAAGTATCAGGTTCAGGAGTTGGCGGTTACCGTAGCACTTGCTAGCCGTGTTTGCCAACCAAAGCTTGTTGGTAATATTGGAGTTGCGCTCCCATGTGCAACGCCCACGAGTGCTCAGGCATTGAAGGTAGTTTACTGGCCGAACGCTTCGATCGAACCCACCATAGCTGCAGATACATTCCTAGATGTCGATGTGTGTGCAGCTACTGAGCTAGCACTGGCAGTTGCAATCGCAACAAAGTTGTGCGCGTACACAAACAATGAGGTAACCTCAGAGGACTGTCCCACCGGCACAATTGCACAAACCCCGAAAATTACATTGTTTGAGGGTACCATCATCGACTATTCTATAACCGCAGACCCCACGGGCACAGCGCAGACCCTAGCTAATGCTAGCCGTATTTGCACGGCACCGCGTTTTGGTAATAC
>Ga0306869_1000353_pt1 | contig 22861 bp, 24 predicted proteins | sample AntRauTorckE6833_FD_190421 | JGI IMG/M metagenome (GOLD analysis project Ga0306869, IMG submission 190421) | Saline lake microbial communities from Rauer Islands, Antarctica - Metagenome Torckler E6 #833 (v2) (version 2) | ecosystem: Environmental > Aquatic > Non-marine Saline and Alkaline >... | reverse complement strand
CAAGATTATTGATGAAGTGTTAGTTGCATTTGAAATTCAACGATCACTTAGTCGTAAAGGAAATCCTTACGACAACGCAGTCGCAGAAGCAACATTCAAGGCGTTTAAGATTGAATTTGTTTATCAGAATAAATTCAAAACGCTAAAAGAATTAGAAGTACAACTGAAGGACTATATTAATTGGTTCAATAAATGTCGTATACATGGATCACTTGGTTATGTAAGCCCAGTTGAATATAGATTACAGCACTCCTTATAAAAGTTGTTTAAAAAAGGGTTGCCATTCCAGTATACGATTCGCCTTGAAAAAGAAACCATCTTCATCATTTACAATATGATTTTTAAATATTGAAATGCTGTGTTCAAGATAAGTGTTGATAAACGATTGTAACTCCATGGACAGTTTGATGGAATAGAGACTGCCAAACAAAAATCAAGTATGACTCAAATCCTAAGTGCTCTTAGGCAACCGGCTTGCGGCTTGATTTTTGTTTGGCGACGAAATCCATCTTGCAGGTCGGTTGCCTAAGGGCATTTTCTATTTGAGAGGACTGTCCACCATGAGAGAAACCGTTGCCCTAAACACTGTCATGCCCGCCATCAATCATTTGTGTCCCGATGAATACAATGAATTGGTCACTCAATTGATTGAGAATCAAACGGCATTCAATGAAGCGGCTATGCGCTACATATGATTTTATTCAGAGAACGGGAAATTCCGAATCATTATGTAAAGAACGGAAAAACCGCGAAAGGGCGTCAGTGGTATCTCGATAAACGAACCGGAAAGACCGTTACGCTTACTGAGGGCTCTATTGTCAAGTATACGAAGAAAACATATCGTCAATGGTCTGAATACATTCAACTGATGCTTTATGGTTTATCGCTTCGCGATATCGCAGAAGCTGTGAAAATATCCGCAACCACCGCCTTCCATTGGCGTCACAAGGTTATTGAAGCGATGCGGGAGTATAAAGAAGAACACTTACTAAAAGGCGAAATCCAGGTGGATGAAACGTATTTCCTTTTGAATATGAAGGGCAAGTGGAGTGGACGTTTTGAACCACGTTCTTCCAAAAAGCGCGGGACTAAAGCTATTCGAAGAGGCATCAATCAAGCACACGTCTGTGTGCTCATCGCTATCGATGAGCACGATCATATACTCACCAAAGTCATTGGTCAGGGGCATCCGGATACCAACCGTCTGAAAGACGCGCTGATTTCCAACGTTGAACCACTTAGTACACTGATTACGGACAGTCGGAAGGCTTACGTTGAAGTGGCGAAGACACTAGGATGTGAGATAACGCAAATTCCTTCCGGCGAACACCGAAAAGGTACATATAATCTCGGAATTATGAATCAATATCACAGTGAACTGAAACCATGGATAAGCGGATTCAAGGGTATATCCACCAAACATCTTGAGAATTATCTTATGTGGTTTCGGTTCATGAAATACATGAAGTATGAACAAAAACCAAGTGAGTACCCGATACATACGCTTAACTATACAACGTCACAGTACCTGGAAATTAAGAATTCAGACGTGTTTGAAAAACCATTTCCGATTGACGTATATAAACCTTATCAACACTTATCTTGAACACAGCATAAAATAATATCTATTTAGAATTTAACCGTGAAAAAAGACCTTTTAGACATGTCATCTAAAGGCCTTTGTTATGCTATTTATAACAATAGTTACAACTATTTATGATACGATTCGTTGTTTGATATCTTAAGTGCTTTGAACACTTGCTCTGCTAATATGAGGCGAGTCAGTTGATGAGGAAAGGTGAGTTTGGACAAGGAAAACTGCATATGCGCCTTTTTCTTGATGGTTTCACTGATGCCGTGTGAGCCACCTATCCAAAATACAATCTGAGAAAAACCTCTGCTTTTAATGTCTTCGATCATGGACGCAAAGCGTTCGCTTTTTTTCATGGAACCTTCGGGGGTAAGTGCGATGATGAACGCCTTATCGTTTGTAGCCTCAAGGAGTCTCTTTGATTCAGCTAGTTTCACGTTCTCTATGTCTTTAGCGCTCGCGCTTTTTGGAATCTTATCTTCCTTAACTTCTTTTTGCGTTAAGGTGATTCTTGGGGCCATATAGTTTTTGTATATGTCAATGCCTTCTTTGATATAGGCATCACTAATTTTTCCAACGGCGATGATCTCAATATTCAAAGGGACCCCTCACTTTCAAGTGGCTTGTAGTAATCCATGGTTTCCTTGTAGCCAAGTTCATAAAGTTCAAGAATGTGGTTCTGGCTGAAATTGAGTACGCTTCCAAGATAACCCCTATGCTTGATCTCATGGAATTTGACGTTGGGCGCCACGGTATTCGGATTGTAAAAAAGGTGTCTATGCAAATGAATGATGATGATTTCCTCGCACGCTGAATCAACTAGGGGTTTGATCGGGATATTGTCAAACACACCCCCGTCATAATACTTGTTCTCATCCATGGAAACCGGGGGGAAAAATATAGGGACTGAACAAGACGCCACGATGGACTTAATTACTTGTTTCTCTGTAAGTTTCCAAAGCGGCATGTAAACCACGTTTGACTCTTTTTGAACATAGTGTCTGAACGATGAGCGAATAAGCTCAAAAAAGCCTTCACCTTTCTTTCCACCTTTGGAAATCGTCGCGTAGACTTCTTTATGCTTGATTGCGTTAAAATCCACCGAATGCATGATTGTGTCTTCAAATTTATCCATACTGTAAATCCCGCGGTCGATTTCAAGCAACCTTCTTCTCATTTCACCCGGCGAATCACTCTGATGGGACATCCTTTGGAAATTATCTTCAGGCAGTGAAAACCACACATCCACCGCCCGGCTGATGGGTCTAGTGGCTATGACTGCGGCGTTGGCCGATCCTATGGATGTCCCTGAAAAAGCATCCACTTTTTGCAGTATACCCAAATCATGCAAGGCTTTGAGTGCTCCGATTTGGTAGGCACCTCTCCCCCCACCACCGGTTAAACATACCCCTAATTTTTTAGCCATGGTTCTCCCTCCATTATTTCTTCTTAGCTCTTGGATGTGCGTTCATGTATTTATCCCTTAAGTCTTTTTTTGAAATGTCGGTGTAAATCTGTGTGCTGGAGATGCTTGAGTGTCCAAGCATTTCCTGGACACTTCTTAAATCAGCCCCGTTGCTGAGAAGGTGGGACGCAAAGGTGTGTCTGAGCGTATGGGGACTCATATTTAGCATACTGCCCGCGTGCGTCAATATTTCTTTTAAAATATAGCGTACGCCACGCGTGGTGAGTGGATTCCCGTGCATATTCACAAAAATCATTTTATGGTCTTTGTCCTTTTTTCTCACTAACGCGTGGCGACTCCTTTGAATGTAGGTGTCGAGCGTATCACTGAGTCTTTCTCCAATAGGGATAATTCTGTCTTTATTGCCTTTGCCATGGAGACGCATCGTTTTTTGTTCAAGGTTCACATCGCTTACTTTGAGCTGCACGAGTTCACCTACACGCATACCTGAGGCATATAACGCTTCGATTATTGTATAATCGCGCATACCTTTGTCACTCGACATATCGATGCTTGCCATGATCGAATCAATTTCTTCAGGATAGACAAATTTTGGAAGTGTTTTGCCAGGTCTAGGCAGTTTTACCTCCAAAAATGGATGGACATCCATGTGATTCTCTTCTATGAGATGGTGATAAAAACTTCTTAATGTGGAAATCTTGCGGGCGGTGCTTCTCGCTTGGTAGTGATCACTCAACTCCGCGACATAGAATTTGGCCACCCGTCTTGAAACATTGGTAAAAAGGCCGAAATCTTCTCTATTTAAAAAGGCATCAAAATCCCTTAAGTCAGACATATACGCCTCCGCCGTCGCTTCGCTGTATCGTTTTATCCCAGTCAAAAAATCATAAAACGCATCAATCAACTGATCATTGTTCATAAAGCATCTCTTTAAAGGAATGTATGGCTTTCAATGCGCGGTCTCTGTAGAATTGTCTCTTAATATCTTTTTTCATTTTATCCTCAGGAGAGGGCAAAATGCCAAAATTTGCGTTCATCGGTTGGAAATGGTCTTTTGAGGCCCCTGAAATGTATCTTGAAAGAGCTCCGAGCATGGTGACATTTGGAAAGAATGCAACCGTTTTTCCTTTTAGTACTCTATCCATATTGATGGCCGCAATCATTCCACTCGCACTACTTTCTACGTAGCCTTCGACTCCGGTTATTTGACCGGCAAAGAAGACCTCTGGATCTTTATAGGTTTGAAACGCAGGATTCAAATATTTAGGGGACGGCATGTAGGTGTTTCTGTGCATCTGGCCATACCGGACGATTTCAGCGTTTTGAAGCCCGGGAATTGAGCGGACCAACTTCTTTTGTTCAGGAAACTTTAGTCGCGTTTGAAACCCAACCATGTTGTAAAGGGTCTCGGCCGCGTTGTCTTTTCTCAGTTGAATGACAGCATGTGGTCTATGGGCCTTATCACGCCGCAGTCCTACGGGTTTAAGCGGACCGAAACGCAAGGTGTCCTTGCCTCTTTTAGCCATTCCTTCAATCGGCATGCACCCCTCGAAAAGATGACTCTCGAAGTCTCTTAAAACCGCAGTATCCCCTTCTTCTAACATGCTGAAGAAATAGTCATACTCCTCTTCGTTCATGGGGCAGTTGATGTAATCTCCGACTTCGTCATCTTCCCATCTGTTTTTCTTGTAACACACAGACATATCAATGGATTCCTCGCTGATGATTGGTGCCATTGCGTCATAAAAATAAAGGATAGTTTCATCAAAGTACTTTTCTATGGACGTTTTGAGTGCAGACGATGTCAAAGGGCCTGTAGCTATTATTACAGGGCCTTTGGGCATCTCTTTCACTTCTTCTCTTTTTATGGTGATGTTTGGGTGGTTTTCAAGAGTGGTGCTGATTTCTTTAGAAAAGGCATTGCGGTCGACCGCTAAAGCTTGGCCAGCTTTCAAGCGGGTGGCTTCAGCCACCTTTAAAATTAGTGAATCAAACTGACGCATTTCCTCTTTGATAAGGCCTTTTGAATTCGTGAGAGATTCGCTTTTAAGTGAATTGGAACATACGAGTTCCGCCAACTCTCCCGTTATGTGTGCTTCTGTATATTTAGTGGGACGCATCTCGTGCATTATCACTTTATGGTCGCGTTTAGCAAGCTGATAAGCCGCTTCACTGCCTGCAAGTCCGCCACCGATTATATGGATTTCTTTCATAATTATCGTTCATCCCTTCAACGTTCATTATAGCATACGTTTGTGTGCACTTGATAGAAAAATGACGCCCCTTTTCAAGGCGTCACAGTTTTTACTTTGGTGAAAAAATACCAGTATTTGATGGCGACCAGGGCAATTATCAAGACTCTCAACCAAGGCCATCCGAGGATCAAGAAAGGCATTAGAAGCATCGCATCAACGAAAAGCAACAACTTCCACTTGTCTTTACGCGTCATGCTTTGTTCCCTCGCAAAGGTTTCAAGGTGGTTTTTATAAAGCTTGGTACTGATGAACCAATCGTGAAACCGATTGGACCCGCGAGCATAAAAGTAAAGGGTTAGGAGTAAAAAGGGAGTCGTAGGCAAGATGGGAAAGACGATTCCAATTATACCCAAAGCTAAAAAGAAACTGCCTAAAAAGATATACAACGCCTTTATCATTTGTCAATCAGACGTTTTTCGCCTTTAAGAACACGCAGTGGCGCGATGTCTTGTGTGAATTCGAGCGTACCCAAATACTTTCCGTCTTTGTTTCTGACTGCGAAATATCGGATGTGCACCCACTTATCCTTCATTTGAATCCAAAAGTCTTCATTGTTCTTTTCCCCGCTTCTAAAAGACTTTACAATCTCTTCGACGATGTGAACACTTGAGGGAGGATGACATTGATTGACGTGCCGGCCGATAATGGTCGCGGGCCTGTCAAAGATACGTTCTTCACCTTGAGTGAAGTATTTGACGTGACCCTCGTGGTCCACAAACGTCAAATCGAGGGGCAGAGTATTCATCAACGCTTCAAGTTGTTCAAGGCTGAGTGATCCGGCGCCGATTGGGACTTCACCGTCCAAATTGTGAGCCTTGGGATTATTAGGCTCTGTGCCTTCGCTCGGCTTTTCAAAGGTTTTCTTTGGAGAAGTCAGGAAATACCCAACTTCATCGCTGTTTTCGGCAATGGTGATGAAATTATATAGGTTCAAATTCTTTTCAAGAAGTGGGGAGAGAATCGTATCTTCTTTGAAAACCATCTCACGAACTTCTTTGATAGTTTTTTGTGCGGCTTCTTTGATGGCTTGAACGGTGGTTCCACCTTCATTCAAACGCGTTTGAACCGTTTTGATCATTTTACGAATATCATCATCCACACCCCACATGACCTGTGGCGGAGCGGTAATGCCCTTGCGCTCAAGATAAGGGAAGAAAAGTTGCTCTTTCCTGGCATAGTGCTTATTGATTTCATTCAGACGATCAAAGGCAATCCTAAGCATCAAAACCGGCTGATCTCCTTCTTTTTGCAAATAGGGTTCGATTTCCTCTTGAATCAATTGTTCTATTCGTTTGTTTTCCGCTTTTAGGACCTGAAGCGGGTGCCCCTCTTCGTTTGACAAACTCCCGCCATGTATATCGGAGATGGATCCTCCAAACACGTTTGCGTGCACATCACAGAGTTTCTGAATCTCTTCAACTTGCATGCCTTCTTCGATCAAAGAGGCTTCCATCGCTGAAATTTCTTCTGTAGAGACCTCGCTGAACTGTTTTTTAAAATCGGCTTTCACCGCGTTAAAATCCTCACCCTTATGCAGACGCTTGATTAGATTTTTAAGGGCTTCTTTTCTTTCTTTAGACACATTGTTGATTAATTCACTCATTGTATCACACTCCATGTACAATGTAACATAACTGATAGTTAACACCAACATTGACGATAATTTTTATAAAGTGATACCTCTTTTATAAAAAAAGACTCCCCAAAAGGCAGTCTCTAAATATAGATTACATATCCGGCAATCGCCGCAATGACGATCACGATGATGGGATGAACTTTAAAGCCTCTGAGAAGGACAAGTAATACCCCAAACAAAATCACGCTGTATATATCGACGTAGGCATCGCCCGCAACCGAATACACACTCGCAAAAATCAAGCCTACGAACGCCGGTCTTAGACCGATAAATATTCCTTGTGCGAGCCTGGATTTCTTGAACCGCTCTGCATTGTGGCTGATTAAGGATACAAGAATGACCGGTACGAACACAAGGCCTGTGGTCGCTAAAGTAGCCCCTATGATTCCGTTGATTTGAAACCCGATGAAGGTCGCACTGTTTATCGAAATCGGGCCCGGTGTCACCTGGGCAATCGCAAGCATATCGAGAAACTCGGTATTCGTAAGCCACCCGTGCGTATCGACGATCATCCTTTCAAACAAGGGAAGCATCGCGTAGCCACCTCCAAACGCAACCGCCCCGATACCGATAAAGGTAATGAACATACTAAGCATTGTCATCAGCATGTGTATTCACCTCGCCCACGATATAGATAAGGTAACCAAGTACTGCAAGCAGACCGATCACAAAGAATGGATGGACATAGAATACCGCAATAAGGGTAAACGTCAAAAACGCGAGAAATACTCCGCGAAAATGCAAGTTCTGTTTGAGAAACTTGACACCGGCTGAGAAAATCAGCACTACCACAGCCACGCGGACTCCTTTGAATACGGCCACGACCGCTTCATGATCAACCAACTGGTATAAGAAAGCCGCAATCGTCATGATGATGACAAAAGAGGGAAGCGTAACCCCTAGCCCACTTACAAGGGCCCCTTTTTTGCCTCGTAACGTAGTGCCGATGTACACGGCGAAATTTACCGCAATGACCCCAGGAAGGGATTGGCAAATCACCAATATGTCTTCGAATTCTTCTTCTTTGATGTATTTGTAACGATGAACGAACTCTCGTTCAAAAAGGGGAATCATGGCATAGCCACCCCCGAATGTAAAAGCTCCTATTTTCAAAAAACTGAGAAATAGTTTCGGTAAGCTTATTTGCATAGTATCACGTCCATTTGATTGTTCTTATCAAACTATATCATAAAGCTTCTTTTATTTCCATAATCTAACAAAAAAGCGCCCGTAAAATGACCTATCATATATCAACAAGAAAAACTGATTACACTGACGCCATAACTTCTATTAACTTAGATCAAAAGTACTGTTATTGAGTAGAAATAAAATAGAAAAAAAGCACTTTTAATTAAGTGCTTTTAGTTTGCCTTTATTAAATCACGTTTCCACTAAAGAGATAGATTGTGAAAAACAGAGGCTTTTATTTTTAGTTCACATATGCTTCCTTGAATGTGAATGTCCCATCTACAACATCTACCTTGATGGTGCTCTCGGGCGTTACATCGCCTTTGATCATGGCACGCCCAAGTTCGGTTTCCACGTGTCTTTGGATAAAGCGTTTCATGGGTCTTGCCCCATACTGCGGTGAATACGCTTCATTGAGTATATGGTGCTTGGCCGCTTCAGTAAACTGCACGACGATGTCTTCGTCACTTAGTTTCTGATTCAAGGCTTCAATTTGAATATCGATGATTTTTAATAGTTCATCTTTGGTTAATGGTTTAAATAAAATAGTATCATCGATCCGGTTTAAAAACTCTGGTTTAAAGTGTCTATTTAGTTTTTCAAACACTTGGTCTCTTACAGAGTCCTTAATTACCCCTTGTGAATCCATGCCTTCCAAAAGTAGCTCGCTACCAATGTTTGAGGTCATGATGATGACCGTGTTTTTAAAGCTCACTGTTCGTCCTTTGGCATCAGTCAGATGCCCGTCATCGAGAATTTGAAGTAGAATGTTGAATACTTCAGGGTGGGCTTTTTCTATTTCATCGAAAAGAATGACACTGTAGGCTTTGCGCCTGATTTTTTCAGTGAGCTGACCGCCTTCTTCATAGCCGATATATCCTGGTGGAGCCCCGATAAGGCGAGCTACGGTATGGCGTTCTTGGTATTCACTCATGTCGATTCTCACCATGTGTTCTTCGCTGTCGAAAAGTGCTTCGGCGACACTTTTGGCAAGTTCTGTCTTACCTACGCCAGTTGGTCCCATGAATATAAAACTGCCAATTGGCTTGTTAGGGTCTTTTAATAATGCGCGGGCTCTCAAGATGGCGTCACTGACACTTTTAACCGCGTCGTCCTGCCCAATGACACGTTGGTGTAGATATTTGTCAAGATTAAGTAGCTTGTCCCTCTCGCTTTCAACAAGACGTTTAATGGGAATGCCCGTCCACTTGGAGACAATTTCCGCAATCTCTTCCTCACTTACCTCTTCTTTGATCATGGTCAACTCGTCTTTTGTTTCTTCTTTTTCAAGAGCTTTTTTTAAGGCCTTCTCTGCCGCAGGCAAATCACCATATTTTAGTTTGGCGAGACGTTCCAAATCATAATGTCTGCTTGCTTCATCGATTTCGTTCTTGATAGACTCGATTCTTTGTTTGACAGATTTGATAATCCCCAATCCCGATTTTTCTCTTTCCCACTTGGCTTTTAAAGTATCATATTTCGCCTGAAGGTTATTGATTTCCTCTTCTATGTTTTCCAATCGTTTCATCGATTGTGGGTCTTTTTCTTTTTTAAGACTGGTCTTTTCGATTTGAAGTTGCAAGAGCCTTCTTGATAAATCATCAAGTTCACTTGGCATGGAATCAATCTCAGTTCTTACGAGTGCACCTGCTTCATCCATCAAATCAATGGCTTTGTCAGGCAAGAAACGATCTGTAATGTATTTGTTGGAAAGCACGGCACATGACACAAGTGCTTGGTCGCTAATTCTTACACCGTGATGAATTTCAAACTTGTCCTTGATGCCTCTTAATATCGATATGGTGTCTTCAACACTCGGCTGATCGATTTGAACCTTTTGAAAACGCCGTTCAAGCGCGGCATCCTTTTCAATATATTTTCTGTATTCATCGAGTGTTGTTGCTCCGATGCAATGAAGTTCGCCTCTTGCGAGCATCGGTTTTAATATATTGCCTGCATCCATCGCGCCCTCTGTCTTCCCTGCGCCTACAATTAAATGCAGTTCATCAATAAAAAGTACTATATCGCCTTCACTCTCGGAAACTTCCTTTAAAACACTTTTCAGTCTTTCTTCAAACTCACCTCTGTATTTAGCACCCGCTACAAGAGCACCCATATCAAGGGCAAAGATAGTCTTTTTCTTAAGGCCATCGGGCACATCTCCATTGACAATACGCATAGCCAAGCCTTCAGCAATTGCGGTTTTTCCTACCCCGGGCTCACCAATCAAAACGGGATTATTCTTGGTTCTGCGTGAAAGTATCCTAACAACCCTTCTAATTTCTTCATCACGACCGATTACGGGATCCATTTTTCCCTCCTTGGCTAGCTGAACCAAATCTCGACCATATTTAGAAAGGGCGTCGTAAGAAGCTTCAGGGTTGTCAGAAGTTACGGTTCTGTCTTTTCTAACATCTTTAAGTGCATCCTTGAATGTATTTTCACTGATTCCAAATTGCTTGAATAAATTTTTAAACTGCTTGTCAGACAGTTTGAAAAACCCCAAAAACAAATGCTCTACACTTAAGTATGAGTCTTTAAATGCTTTCATGCTATCTTCTGCGTGAACCATCAGTTCACTTGCATCGCGGTCCATATATAGATCCTTGGCATTCAATACTTCGGGAAGTTTGTTAATAACCGTTTCAATCGCTTTATTTAATCCACTAATATCAACCATTAGCTTGCTTAACAATTCCTTGACTAGGGATTCTTGTATATTTACAAGAGCATAAAGCATGTGCGCAGGAGTAATCGATTGATTGCTATTTCTAAGCGCTTTGTTTTGCGCTTCCTGAATCACTTGTCTTGTCTTCTCAGTCATCATTTCAGGTTTCATATTACCATCTCCTTATAGTTATTGTATAAGTTACAGGAAAATCTTTGAAGATTCATTCAGGGTTACTCAACTTTTAACACGTAGTCTTGAACGCCGCTTTTAGGAGTGTTCATGGTCAAAACGCAGTCCTTGTGTGCACTCGTAACAATCCGAAATATTTACCAAAATTGTTGAAGGTCATGAAATCATCTTATATTTCGTGGTGAAGACCTAATGGTGTATGTTTTGACATATTCAACCCTTGCTTGTGTTTGTTAGCACTTAATATAAGCGAGTGCTAACTTAATTAAATTATACTTCTAATATGGAACTTTGTCAATATTTCATGCTAAAAAAAAGCGTGGAATTATCCACACTATATTATGCAAAGATTATGAGGCTTAGTGCCATAATGGCCATCCCAGAAATCACACCATAAATAACCAAATGATGTCGACCGTATTTTTCAGCTGTCGGCAGCAATTCATCTAGGGCAATGTAAACCATAACCCCTCCTACAGCCGCAAAAATATAACCGAATGTCCTCTCTGTCATAAAGGTTTGCAAAAGAAAGAAGCCTGCAATCGCGCCTATCGGTTCGCTTATGCCTGATAAAAACGAATAAATAAACGCTTTTTTACGTGAGCCTGTCGCGTAAAATATCGGCACACTTACGGCCACCCCTTCAGGGATATTGTGAATCGCGACTGCGATGGCTATGCTTGCACCGAGGGTAGGGTCTTCAAGCGCACTCATGAAAGTTGCGAGCCCTTCAGGAAAGTTGTGAAGGCCGATGGCCAACGCCGTAAAAAGGCCCATACGCATCAAGGACTTTGCATTGTCCTTGTGAGTTAAATCCACTTCTGCATCATTGAGTTCAGATACATCCCGTGCTTCATGAGGGTTAGCTACATCCGGAACAATTCTATCAATCAATAACGTAATAAATATACCGGCAAAAAATGCAATAGTGGTCAATGCATAGCTGGTTGATTCACTCATAGTTTCACTTAAAGATTCTTGTGCTTTGGGAAATATTTCTACAAAAGATAAATAAATCATAACTCCAGCAGAAAAACCCAGAGCAATAGTTAGAAATTTAGTGTTTGTTTTACGTGTAAAAAATGCAATGGCACTCCCGATACCCGTTGACAATCCAGCCCCGAGTGTCAGCATAAACGCAAATATTAAAGTCGTTGTTGAATAATCACCCATAATAGTTATTCTCCTTGAACACTTTGTATTAATATTTTATCACATTTGTGAGTGTTCACAATCTTTTTACTGACAAAAAAAAGCTTGAACATTCAGGCTTTTCTTTTACCTATGAACGTTACAAGGTCACCGACTTCTACGGGTTTGGAATAGTAGTAACCTTGTGCAAAGTCACAGCCGAGTGTTTTGAGTTCATTTAACACACTTTCATCTTCAACGCCTTCGGCAATGACTTTGAGATTTAACTTGTGCGCAAGTTCAATGATCGTCGCAATCATGTCATACATTGAGCGATTTGTCATCATATTCATGGTGAATTCACGATCAATTTTTACAATATCCACGGGCAAGTCCCTTAAACAAGAAAGGGATGAATACCCTGTTCCAAAATCATCAAGGATTGTTTTTACCCCTTCATTTCTGAAGGCCGTCAAGAATACCTGTGTGGTGGTTCGGTTTTTCATTAACGTGGATTCAGTCATTTCTATGTGCAGCTTATTAGAACCGAGTTGGGATTCTTTGATCATGGAAATCATCTTTTCAATCAGCGACGCATTGAAAAGATTACGATAAGATACATTGATGGCAATTTCGATATTTTCAAGGTCGGCTGCGTGGTTGCTGTGATCCTTAAGAGCGGCTCCTAGGACCCATTCTGTTATGGAATCGATAAGTCTTGTTTCCTCAGCAAGGGGCACGAATTCAATTGGCGCTAGAACTTTATCGTCTTTACGCCAGCGTATCAGAGCTTCTGCTCCACTCACTGTATCGGTTTTTAAATCGATAATCGGTTGATAAACCAAAAAGAATTCTTCATTCTCTATGGCACTTGGTAATTCTCCTAGTTTTTCAAGCAACATCGAGTCTTTTGCGTGTTCGTCGCGGTACACCACAAATGTAAGTCCGTTTCTTTTTGCGTGTAAAGCCGCAATGTCACTTTCTTTGAAACGTTCAATTACATTTTTCTTCGTATCGGGAATACTTACTCCGATGGAAAAATCTAAATAAAGCGGGACAGACTCACTATATATGATTTCTTCTTCCATGGTTTTAGAAAAGTGATCCCTAATGGTTTTAAAGCTCTCTTTAGAGGTATCGATCCAAAAAAGACGACGATCGGTAAGATATATTGCTGAGTCTTTAGGAAGAAAATCTTTGATTCGCAGATAAACATTTTTAAGCAATCCTGCATATTCTGAACTTCCAAGCAGCACCAATAACGATTCATAGTTGTTGATGTGAAAGGAGATTGATACTCTGTCTGACCGTTTATCTTTAGGATCATTATTTTTCCAATAATGATTGAAAGTTTTAATTCCAGTGCTCAAATCGTGAGTATAAAGGGTGTTGACTTGTTTCATTTTCTCTCTTACGGTCTCGAACATGAACCCTATGAGTCCACCGGCCAATGAGAAAAACAAAAGTCGCGTTCCCCAGCTGTATATCGACTGAACTTCAAGCGTCTCTGTATTGAGCGGCATCAATGGGCCAAGTACGACCCCACTCAATATTCCGATAAATACACCGCCTTGCCAACCGTAAAGTACCCCACCGAGAATCACTGGAATGTACATGACATGTATGTATCCACCACTTTTGGTACCGCCAGTCAAATAGATAAACCCATACACAGCTGTAATCATTAAAATGATAAGGACTGTAAGCACCATGCGATACCGAGTTGAAGGATAAAGTAGTCGATTCATCTTAGTGTGTTCGTAATCATTCATGGTATCACTCATCTCAAGTAGAATATCTTTGTCCATTTCAAGTAGTATATCATAGGGTTTCTGTTTATGATATATGATATTAAGTAACTGATTAATAAGATTTTAATTGAACTGCTCTATTGAAAAACGTCCGATAGCCGAATTTCAGGAAAATATAGGTCGTTAAACTTACGCCTCCGAGAATGCCCATCATGATCCCTATTTGGTAACTAATCGCAAGCAATGGCGATACTCCCGATAATATCTGTCCGGTCATCATACCCGGTAAAAAGACGATGCCCATACCAAGCATACTGTTGAGTGTGGGCATCATCGCTGAATCGAATGCCTCATCAACAATGGATTTGGAAGCTTCTTTGGGCGTAGCTCCTAGCATCAAGGCCGTTTCCACTTCATCTTTTTGATCGGTAAAGCGGTTGATCATGGTATGGATTCCCAGAGAAATCCCTGTCATGCTATTGCCGATAATCATACCCGCCACAGGTATGACGTATTGAGGATCGTAGTAAGGACTAATCCTTACAACAACATAAAGAAAATAAAAGAGTGAAACCGTGGTCCCTACAGGCAAAGCCACCATAACCACACGTTTCAGTGAAGGAGACAATCTGTCTTTAAATTTCCTAAAGATAGTAAACACGGCAAATCCAACCATCACAACCAGCACAAGCAATGTCAATAGTGGATGGGGACTTTCTAGAAGATACGTTAGCACATACCCCACCAACACCAATTGAAGGGTCATTCTTAAAGTTGCTAAAATTAATGCTTTTTCTCGCTTGATCGATTCCTTTTTCAAAATGAAAAGAACCGCAAGTACGAACACATAAGCCAGTAAGATCTGATAAAAACTCAAGTCAATTACATTACCACTCATGAGGGTCCTCCTTGATGGTTCCGCTTGATATTCTCAGAATCCTGTCTGTATGAGTAGAGGCCACGTGTTTTGAATGCGTAACCATGATCAATGTCTTGTTTTTGCTTTTAAGCCAATCAAACACCGAAGTCAACACCTTCATCTCACTTTTTTCATCGAGTGCGCTTGAAGGCTCATCAAACAAGTAGACATCGCCTTCAAGCAATAAAAGTCTGGCAAGTGCCACTCTTTGTGCCTCACCGCCTGAAAGCGTCCGAGCATCTTGGTGTAAGGAAACTGCGAGATGCACACGTTCAAGCATCTTTAAAAGCATGTCATCTGTTGGGTATTCCTTATGTTGGTATTTGAGCCCAATTAAAAGATTGTCTTTGACGCTTCCCATAAACATATAAGGTTTTTGTTTCAAATAAAGTACTTGTCTTCTCAAGCCTACACTATCATATTCTTCTAAGGGCGCGCCTTTGAACAAAATACTTCCTTTTGAAGGCGAAAGCATCTTGTTAAGCATTCGCAGGAACGTACTTTTACCACCCCCGCTTTCGCCTATGATTGCCGTAAAAGAACCTTCGTCTATCGACAAATGATCTATGGTGATGATGCCGTTGTATTCAACATGGTTTATTTCAAACATAGTAGCCCACCTTTAAGTCCTCATGATTAGTATTTATTGAAGATTGGAGATAATGACAAGTTCATAGCGTTCACTGTTTTTATATGAATTCGTATACTCGAAAGTTCTTCTGTCATCTAAGAAGCCTGTAAGCTCTAAATGAATCACGGGAAATGTTTCTTCGATTTCTAGAAGCTATTGATAAGCGTAACTTGCAAAAGTCGCTTTGAGCTTTTGATGGGTTCTGACCATGTTCAGTTTCAGTTCATTTTTAATGAATGCATAGATTGAACGCTTTGTAATGTCTTCACGAAGCGGGACATCATTTTTCTTTCTGAGTCTTATGACTTTGTATACATAATCTTGTGAACGTATGTCTAGTTTGCCTGCAACGAATTCCCCAGCGGGTCGCATATTGTATTCAATCAACTCTGTAGAGGGTATCCCTCCCGCGTTTCTCACTTCCCGAGTAAACCCGATAAAAGTATCCATGTCCTTAAAAAGCTTTTCGTCCATCGTATAGGTTCCTTTGTTTGGAATACGGTACAGCTTGTTTTTCTTGATTAGATGATCAATCGCCTTACGCACCGTCATGCGGGACAAGCCATGCACTTTTGCAAGGCTCCTCTTTGAGGGGATCAATTGATTGTGACCTTTTGATTCAATCATTGTTTCAAGATCATCTGCAAGTCGCAAATATTTTTGTATCATACTATGCACCCTTCCCGGAACTTGACCTCAAACCAAAGACAATTTAACAATCATAACCAAGGTGCGGTCTATACCGTAATTATAGGGCAATTTAAAAATGCTTGTCAAGCCATGCGTGCATAAATAAGTTGCCGGCACACAAAGTTACTATAATGAGATTAAGAAGCAATACTGTTTTGAGGGTGACATGAAGCATTCAATAAAGCTTAGACACCTTGTGATTGTCGACACTCTCGAACATTATCAAAACGCAATCAAGCGTGCAGCCTCTCCCCATTTAAAAGACGGCTATATTAAGTTATCATATCTACAAGCGATGTTGGACGCCGTCGACTGGTATGGTCCATACATCGCCATTCAAGATGAATTCACTATGCCTCACGCCCTTCTTAAGCACAGGGTGCTTAAAACCAGATGATCACTGTTGTCGTTAAAAACGGTGTCGCTCTCAAGTGATCTCACATCAACATCTTTCTTGTACTTACACCAAAGAGAAAAGACGCTTTGATACAATTATTGATAAATTTTAGTAAATTTTTAATAAACAAGGAAAACATTAGAAATATATACAACGCTCAAAGTGTTAAATCCATCCATACTTTATTGGAAAAAAGCTGGGAACTTTATGGAAATTCTTGCAGGTTGTGGGTTTGGTGTAGGTTTCTCAAGGAATTGATGTGAACACTGAGGTGGAAAACACAGACATCACCCCAAATACAACGTATAAAGTAAACACCATTTTTACATCCTATCAGTTAGTAGACGAGTTAAAAGCATTGACCGCCATCCCCATCTATCCTATCAGACGGTATTCTGATAAAGAAGAAGTCAAAGTGCAGGTCGAAATACTTTTAAAAAAGCGATAACCATAAAAATCGCGCCGATTTTAGAAATCAGCGCGCTTTTATTATTTAATAGCCCAATTGTTTGAATAAGGCAGGATAAACCATGAATCCCATAATCGCAACAAGAAAATAACGAATGAAGTCAAGTATGTTATAAGTCCAGCTGCCCTCTTCAGTGCCGATAAACCCAAATAGTAGTTTAAGCACCAACAATGTAAGCACGATGAACACGAATCCCACCACGATTCTCAATAAAAGAATCTTTAACGGTTTCTCAACTGAAAAACCCACATATTTTTTTTCAAGAGACGTCGCAAGCATTAAGCCTGTCATTATTCCGTAGCCTTGAAAAAAACCGTTGTTGGACAAAAAGAACAAACCAGGAAGCAATATGAGCGCGATTGTAGAATAATATTGGTTGCGTTTTTGGGTATCATCGTAAAACTTGTTAAACAAGAATCCATGCCCTAGTGCAATGACAAGACCAAGTGAAGCACCCACAATCACGTCTCTTAGATAGTGAACTCCAAGATACATACGGCTCATCATCATGAGAAACGTCAATACAATTGCGATGAGCCACCAGTATTTCTTCAATCGATAAGCGATTGCAAACAAGAAGGCGCTGAATCCCTGTGTATGTCCACTTGGGAATGAACTTCCATAAGAAGTTTCAGGTCTCAAATTCTCAATCTCACCATAGCTTTCAAAAGGTCTTGGAAGTTGTGTGACTCCTTTGATGAAGTTGTTTGTTGATAAGCTGATACCTAGTGTGGTACCAAGGTACTCGCCAAATTTTTTATCATATGCCCAATACACTATTGCCAATATGAGAATATAGATATACGCTTCACCTAAAAAAGAGATGAAGTTGAAAAACATTTTTCCGAGGGTTCCCCCGGTATTTTGAAGCCAAATAATCAAATCTACACTTATCTGTTCCATACATTGCTCCTTTATAAGCTTAACGTTTAACGATCATTTTCATTGTATTGTTCAAATTTCTTTCTTAGATTTCTCAGATAGATCAGAAAAAACCAAGGGGCCAATCTTTTTCCCCATTTATACATGAACGACGGATAAATCTTTTTCTTGTTGTTCTTGATGCCTTTAGTGATTTTTTTAGCCACATGCTCAGCACTTTGTACCGGCCAGGGAAGATACTTGGCATCCGCACGGTCAAAAAACTTGGTTTTTGTGGCCACCGGATACACCCTCTGATAAACATGTTTGGTTTTTTTCTCTTCAAGGCGTACTGCGCTAAAATAATTGTCAAGAGCGGCCTTAGACGCACCATATAAAGCAAATCCAGGCATTGGAAGTTCAGCGATTGCACTTAACGTAACCACGAAATTGTAAGGTTTATCACCGTAAATATCCATCATTTTCTGGGCACTGTACATGATGTGTGAGGTGTTGACTTTAAGCAACGTTTCAGTCGTTTTATAATCCGTACCCGCAAAAGACCCGTAGTCAGCAAACCCTGCATTGGCCACAAATACATCAATGGTGCCAAAGCACTTTTGTCCATACTCAAAGAGTTGATCGATGGTTTCTTTTTTTGATAAGTCCATGTTCTTGACCCAAAGTCTTGCATGGGTTATGTCCATGGTCTTTTCTATTGTTCGGCTGACACCTAGTACAAATGCACCTTCTTTGAGCAAATAACTGACCAATGCTTTTCCAATGCCACTTGAGGCACCTGTGATGATCACATATTTTCCATTTAAATCCATAGTATCACTCCTTGTTTTCTAGGATAAAACTCTGAATAAGCATCGAGGTGAATTCAATTTGAACGCTGTTTGTAATGGTGGCTTCATTGTCACCCGACTGTTCACCATAACTACCGAAGTAAGCGTGGTTCCCACCAGGAATGCTAACCTCGTTGAGCAAGGCCTGATTAAGTCTTGACATGCCGTTTTCATACTGATCACGGTCCATGACACCATCGTTTTGAGCGGTTAATGAGAGAATAGGTATTTCACGGGCGCTTAAATCAATGCCTTTTTGAGGGTAGGCAGCAAGCAAGAAAAGTCCTGAATACACCTCTTCGTTGTCATATACGCTTTTAGCGGCGGCCACGCCTCCAAGTGAATGTCCACCTATGAAAATCGGCAGGGAATCGTCCAAGTCGATTCTAAGTGCGCTGTCACTATCTAAAATCGGCAGATGGAAAGGCATTTTGGGAATATAGACATTGAAGTTAGAGTGACTTAGTTTTTCGCCCAGTTTTAAATAGGCCTTAGGATGGACCATTCCTCCGGGATAAAGAACGATGTTTGCCTCTGCATTGTCATGTTCGAAAAAATAGGTACCACCATGCGCTTCGTAGCCTTTCACTTCACCAATTATCTGAGCGTCCGCTCTATGGACCAAGAAAGAAAACCCTAAAAGAATGATAACGAAACCGAATAATGTGTATCCTAAAATTCTTTTTACGATTGTCTTACCCATTTAATGCCCTCTAAGTCCATAAAACAGCAAATCCAGGTGTTTTTTCATGGCTTCTTTATCGTTAAGTACGCCAAGATTGAAAAGTCCTAAATGAAACATGATGGTTTCTTCATCAAATGCGTCATCAATACGATTTTCTCTATACCCTTCACGAATCCAATAGGCAAGCCCTGTACTGATACGGTTGTTGACATACCATTTAACCACAGTATTGAGCGTATCATCAAGCGGCAACAAAAGCTCCTTGATCAACGCTATATCGTACTCGTCTATACGTGTTTTCAAAAACACGAGGATGCGATCCATTTTCATCGAAAAACTCAAATTTGCGTCATATACAATACTTTCAAACCGTTGGCACTCACCTTCTATAAGTCTACTGACTACACGACGCACCACATTTTGTTTACTCTTGAAATAGTTGTAAATCGTCACCTGTGAAACAGAGGCTTTCTTTGCGATCACCGCGACTGGTGTAGCCTTGACCCCATTTTTCAAAAACAAGTCATACGCAGAATCTAATATGGCTTGTTGTTTCATTTTTGTTCTTTCCTGTACTTTTTTTTCCAAAACCATCCACCCCCTTTCTTATATTATAATTGTTATTACCTTCGAATGAAAGCGTCAAGGATAAAAACCTGTAAATATAGAACAATCCCGCAATCACTTCACGCTCACTTAAAACCCCCATGTCTAATTGAATACCATTTTGTTTCGAACAGACATTGTAGAACGTCACTAAGGATAAAACGGGTGCGAAGCCTTTAAAAAAACACTAGCTGGTTTTCTCTATACCGTTCGAGTCTTTAGAAAAAAGTGAACACCCAAAGATGCCGTCGATGACGTTAAGAGTTCTATAATCATAATACTTTTCCCCTCCTATTAAAAAACCTCACCCCGATGGTTTATCGGAATCAGGCTTTACATACTAATTAATTATTTCCCCTGACTACTGAGTAATTAGCATTATCTTTGAAAAGTATTTTAACCCTGCTTGCATTCTTCATGTTGGCAGGATGAAAAACAAATCCTCAAAGGTATGCATCAAAATCCGTTCGCGGGAACGACGCGAACGCATTCATTCTTAGATGCAATGTGTTTAATCAGTTCCATGATTGGTTCATAATCTCTCATCAAACGTCTTCTTTCAAAGACTGTTTTCCAATTCCAAAAGGGCTTTTTTAACCGACAACCCCGATCCGAATCCCACAAGGGTTCCATTAGCCCCAATGACTCTGTGACACGGCACGACTATCGAAAGCGGATTCTTGTTAAGGGCTCCGCCAACGGCTCGTTGTGCATTTGGTTTTCCTAGATAAATGGCGACATCCTTATAGGTCCACACAACGCCATAGGGAATAGTCATAATAGCCTTGTAAACGGATTTTTGAAACGCAGTTCCCCTAATCTCTAAGGGAAAATCAAAGCGTGTTCTTTCCTTGTTGAAGTAGGCTTCAATCTCCTCTATCGCGTCTCTTATCATAGGATTTTCTGTGTCTTGGTGATCTTGAGTCTCACAAAACGTAATAGATGTAATTCCTTGTTTGCCTTTGGTGATTTTGATATGGTTTTTCAAGGTATTTAAAGACGCACTTTTCACCGAGGATTTCATAGTCTTGATAGCCATCTTAAATTCTAACCTTTATGGTTTTACTCAAGAACGACTCAAGCAAAGTCTTATCATACCAGGTGCCTGCATACCTTAGCATTTCCCTAGCTGCTTTGTCTTTACTCATGGCATTTGAATACGGTGTTTTATTTGTAAGAATGTCATAGGTTTCGACAATTCTCAACATTCTTGAGAGAAGCGGGATGGAGGCTTTTTCTATTTTTCTCGGATATCCGCTCCCGTCAACGTTTTCATGGTGGGACAAGACTATATCTGCTATAGCTCCTTTGTCAGGGGTTGAACTGAGAAGTCTGTATCCCACCTCAACATGTGATTGGATCATCGTGATTTCTGCGTCGTTTAGAGTTTTTGAACTGTTTAAAAGCTTTTTGTCGATGGTCACTTTTCCAATGTCGTGATACTGAGCAGAATCCTTGAGCAAACCGACAAGATTTTTAGCAAGCTCTAAATCTTGGGCAAAGGTTTCACAAAGTTCGATAACGCGATTGGCGTGATCTTTCTCAAAAGGAACGTTTTTAAAAAGAATGACCTGTACTTGTTTGAGAAGTTCGGTTCTAAGACGGATACCGTCTTTGATTTTGTAATGGTACATCTTGTTTTCAGCGACCCTTAAATGATAGTCATAAGGCTTGTCCTTATCTTTCATCGTGGTAAGACCAAAAGACATCGATACTCCAAAGTTACCAACCTTGACATTGGCGGATTTCTGCTTAGCCTGAATCAACTTGTTCAACGCGATTTCAAAATTCATGTTCGGAAGCAATACTACAAATTCATCGCCTCCTGTACGCATGACTTTTCCCCAAAATCCAAACGTCTTATTCAAAAAGTCAGCCGCTTCCATGATAAGCTCATTGCCGAATTCATGCCCAAATGCGTCATTAAAAATCTTTAATGCATTCAAATCCACGATTATAATGCTTAGAGGAAGATAGCTTGTTTGGCTGTATTTTTGGATGATTTCCTTGTAGTAACGCCAGTTGTATAGTCCCGTAAGTGAGTCTTTATAACTCATGGAGCTGAGTTCACTAGAAAGCGTGTGATCACTTGAAACATCCAAAAACACCACTGCGAGTTTATCCTCGCCTAGACTCGTCATTGTAATGTGATAATATTTTTTATGTAAAGGAAAGTAACTCGTAAAGGTTTGTGTCTTCTTCGTATGATCAAGGGCTTTGTAAAAATCATAAAAAGGTGGGGTCTTTACATTGAACACCTGTGTGAGTGTTTTATTCTTTACTTGATTGATGTTGAGTTCCATCAAAGTTTCATATATGTAATTCGCATTGAGAATTTTGATGTCCTTGATGGCTCCAGATGCATCTCTGACAAATTTTTGAATCACCAAGGCCTGATTGATTTCATCGAAAAAGTCTATGTTTTCATTAATGAAAAAAGTAAGATGCTTTTTATTGGTTTTACCAGACGCCCTGTTGTTTAACGCCATCATAATACCAAATGACACAATGATGTATATCATGCTCATAACTAATATAAGCACTAACAAAAAATCAACTCCACTATAGTGATTCCTGATATCCAACCAAAGGATGGACCCAAACAGGACTAGTAAAGTGATACTCAAAGTTATCATATACCAAATCGGGAATTTTAATCGCATAATTTGCACCTCATGAATTATTATTATACCTAATTTATCATTAAAATGGAAATTATATAAAAAGACGTTTTTTTATTAGCCACCTCTTAGTCAAGGTGAGGCTTTTTATAGGGGTGGTCTATGTTATTGTTGGGTTGTAAATGATGTGAGACCAAAAAAGAGAAAAAGAAATAGGTAAGTGATATCCTATAATCGAAGTAAATTGAAGAGGCGCTTCACGTTGTGTTTTTTCTTGTTCAACGCATGCCTTT
>Ga0306869_1000347_pt1 | contig 23182 bp, 18 predicted proteins | sample AntRauTorckE6833_FD_190421 | JGI IMG/M metagenome (GOLD analysis project Ga0306869, IMG submission 190421) | Saline lake microbial communities from Rauer Islands, Antarctica - Metagenome Torckler E6 #833 (v2) (version 2) | ecosystem: Environmental > Aquatic > Non-marine Saline and Alkaline >... | reverse complement strand
ACGGGGTCTTGCAACGTGCCCGACAGGAAGATAAAGTCGTCCTCATTGTCACTGCTGGGTGTAGTGAAGGGTGGGAGTATCCTGAAGTCGCTATGATGGTCTTCTATAGTTACGACTTTAGTCTTAAGAATTATATCCAAATGCTTGGCAGAATCCAACGCAGAAATAAGCTTGGTAAGCGAACGTACCTCTCGCTCATCACTAAAGGGACTGTCGACGAGGAAATCTTCAAGTGTTTGCTTAAGAAGGAGAGCTTTCATAGTGCTATATATGCTAAGAAGTTGACTAAATAGTACCAGAGAGTATATACTCTAGGAGTGAATTGCCTTGGCACTCACTGGTTTTCGCTTGCGTATAATCCCCTCACTTGTTGAGGGGATTCTGCGTTATAATGTTTCACATGAAACGTGAAGCTCAGTTTACTACCAAGTTCCGTAAGTGGTTACAGTCCCGTGAAGACGCAGCTCATGCCGCTGCGTATGAAATAAAAGTGTCGACAGATAAAAGTATACCCTTCTCTGCTGTAAAAGAACATCAGGTTGGTGCATTGAAACAGGTCAAGCACGGTATGTTCTCTCAGAAGATTCCAGATGCTGGTTGGCAGAACCCTTTCGATTTATTTGTCTTGTGTAAACAAGAGGCTTACGTGGTGTTGGCGTTCCTAGAACCAAGGAAGAAAACACAGGTATGGATTATCGACATCGACCTGTTCCTCCGTATGCAGGAAGTAGAAGACCGTAAGAGTATGAACTACCCAATGCTCGCATACTACGCAGACACGGAACCTGATTACATCAGTGAACATTTAATTTAGAAGTAGTCGGGGTGTTCAGGGTTGTCTTCGTTCCAAGGTTTACCATTCTTTCCGACCAGCTCACCAGTAGCAGGGTCAATCTCAGGGGTCATGTGTTTCTTTTCCTCTTTAGTATTTTGTTGTTTATCCCATTCCTCTTCGGCTTGCTCCATAGTTAGTGACGGATTCTGTTGCATAAAGACACCAACAAATGCTTCCTTTGCTCCTGCTTGTAGGCTTGCCATCTTTGCCTGTTGGGTCTTCTCATCATCCTCTTCTCCAACATCAGCCCCATCAAATGGGGACACATCATCCTCTTCAAACAAGTCGTCGTCCTGCATTTTAATCTTATCGAACTTGGACATGAACACACGGTGACGGTGGATTAGTTTCCATGCGTCCTCATTACCTCGTCCACCTCCAGGGATTCTCTGAATAATTTGTAGTGACGATAGCTGTGCCAACTCACCTCGCATAACTGGAGTGGTGAAACCAAACCGAGCAGCAACAGAAGAAGTGTTCACTGTTTTGTGCTTGGTCATCAACTGTAGGATTGCACGACGTAGTCGTGGTACGGAGTCCAGAGCAATTTTATATAAAACATTTTTCTGTACGCTACTGAGTCCTTTCTCTGCGTTCATAACATAGAAAGCTTTCGCTAGTGACTGCAACTGTTTCACGAAACGAGGGAACCGTTCCTTTGACGGCAGACCTACAGGCTCACGAGTACGCATGTCGACGTTCATCTGCGACCTAGCTCCAGTAGCAAAGATAGCTACGTCGTTCAGCTCATCAAACAACTCATCCGACAACTGCTGTTCGGTGCGGTCTGTTCGTTCAGCGATAGCTACCATTCGAGACACGTACTGTGCCACCATATCAGCTAGCTCATCTTTAATAGCTCGCACATCCTTCGAGTAGTTATCCTTCATAGCTTTCGCTAGCTCCTTGTTGGTTGGTTGCTTCATCGAGTAGGCAATAAATCGCTCACCCATACCTCCATACATCGTCATGATTTCTAGGGCAGGTGGAGTAAGACCTGCAATGACACCAAGGCGACCCTTCCAGTGTACTGACTTACCTGTACCGAAGTCCTTGTTGAACTCACCATCGTAGATTTCACGGAACTGGGCGAGGATTTCTTTTCGTGCCTCTTTGTTCTTCTGTAGGATGGTAGTGAAGTCTTTAATAAAGACCATTCGTCCGTTGATTTTGTGGAGTAGTGATGTCTCCTGTCCACTGTTCTGCATACCAGAGATAAAAGTCTGCGGTGAAAGGTCTGAGATATTGTAGGCAAGTTTGTACTGGTCACGTGCCAGGTGCTGGAACATATCAATCAGCTCCGTCTTACCACCAGATGATTCTGCTACCAATAGTAGCCATACTGGTGCTTCAACTGTGGACAACCTGTTAGAAATAAAAGTAGCGAGCACTAGCTCAACAATTCCCTCATCTGCCATAACAAAATACTCTTTGAGTTTTCGTGTAATATCCGCCACTGTTACAGGTCGGTCTTGGTTTGGCTTAATCGTCGTCATATACCGTTGTTAATAATTCCGACAGCTTCCTTCAAGTCGCAGTCGTGTTGCTTCATGACTACGTCGATTGAGTCCCACTGTTTGTTGCAAACAAAGCAATGCACTTTGTTGTCTTTGCGATAATAATGTAGAGATGGGTCTCGGTCTTCGTGCCATAGACATTCACCCTTGTTCTGTTGGATTTTCATCAGGTTTTCGATTGGATACGCCTTGGCTTTCTGGATTGCTACAGCAAAATCCTGTGCTGCCTTGCGATTCTTCTTGCCTGCACCAGTAAAGTTGAGCACTGTTTCCAAGTCTTTCTTCTTATCAAGCCAGTATTTTTTAGAGTCCTCTATGCCTTCCAACACAAAGTCCCCCTCATCTACCGTTATTTCACGGCTTATTTTCTGACCATTGACCTTATTGTACTCGTCCTGCAAAGCCAATAGCTTGGCTTTAATCTCCTTCACTTCCTTAGTATATATAGTTTTACACTGGGGGAAAACCTGAGCAAACTCATGAGGTGGTAGTGGTTTGTACGTTAATCCTTCACGTTCAGCGTCTCTAACAATGCTGTCGATAACCCAATTCTCGAACTCGTCGTGCTTTATCGTCATTGGCTTATCAAATAAGGGTGAGTCGACAATCATTGTTGTGCTCCCATCCTCATGGTAGTGTTGCAGAGTCATAGATACTATAGTAACATAGTTGTATTGAACGCAACAAGGCAAACTATTTTTAACAGCATTTGCCACTTACAAAAGACATGAACCCAGACAGATTACGAGAGGAATACCAACAGCAACTACGCAACACTATCATGGTGTTTCTTAATGCAAATGGTGTATCCATGACAGACATCGCAGGAGTATTCAATGTCGATAAGTCTACTGTTAGTAGGGTAGTGAAGAACCCTGTCGACGTAGATAAATCAAGACTGATTCATTTTTCAAAGTACTTCAAGTAGTTGCTTGTGTCCTGGGGGTATTGTTTTGGTCTCGCGACGACCATCGTTCACTACCCTCAGAACACAGGTAAGAACTTGTTCTTCCTGTTAGGACTTATCAACCCCAAATCACAATCATAATCACAATCATATATGTCTAAAGATATGTTCAGCGAGGAGAATGAAGTAAAGTCAGCATGGGTTTCATGGGGAAAACCAGGGGATAACGTAGTAGGAACCCTAATCTCACGTACCCAACGAGAGAACACCATCGGTGGTAAAACAGAAATGCAAACCATCTATGAAATTAAATCTAGCAAAGGTGAGTTTCACCCACTGAAGCAAGATGACAACGGTAACTACGTACCAGAAGAGAAGCCAGTTGTTATCGAAGAAGGACAAATCTACAACGTCGGTGGTAAGTCAGCGATTGACTCACAAATGCGGAACGTAAAGATTGGTCAGATTCTAGGTATGAAGTTCATGGAGTCTGTGCCTGCAAAAGAAAAAGGACGGTACCCAACTAAGGTAGTTAAGATTTTCACTACTGGTGAAATGGATGAAGAGTTCCTGAAGGAACTGGAAGAGGAAGCAGCTAAAGACCCCAACAACTTCTAATATGAACAACGGTCTCGATAAACAAAAACAGTTAGTCGCAGACCTTGTTCTGGATGTTCAAACACGTATAGATAATGCCCTGCCACCTGGTGCTGTTGTTCCACGACACACTAGTGCAGGGCATTTCTATGGTGTACCAAGCGGTGGTATATATCCGTCAGTGACAGGGGTACTCGGTGCTTTCAAAGACCCTAGTATCCAACAGTTCGACATGAACGAAGCTCTACGCTACGTCGAGGCACACTTACCAAGCACTGTAGTGAATGGCAAGTTAGACCTACTAGCGGTGGCGGATATGCTCTACAACGCTAAGTCAGCTTCACGAGGTATCTTCATGGATGCTGCCGACATCGGCACACAAATCCATGACAGACGAGAGAAGTACTACCAAGACTGGATTGATGCAGGTCCGTGGCAACGTCCTCCAATCGAAAACTATTACGACATCAATCAAGATGATGTCAGATTGATATCAGCTATACGTGCACTAGGATTATTCTGTGACGAACACCAGTACATCCCAATCAGATGCGAGATGCTTGTCTATTCCGACAAGTACAAGCTGGCTGGAACACTGGACGACTTAGGAATGGTCAACACTATCGTTCGTAAGGGCGATAAGAATTGTGTTCATCAGTTAATTCACAATGGTGAAGATACTAGATGCTTTAACTGTGACCATAAAAGGTCTTGGCAGTTAGCTCTCACTGACTTGAAGAGTAGCAACCAGTTCAAGGACAGCTACTTCCTACAGGTAGCCATTTATCAGATGATGTTTGTAGACCTGACAGGCGTGAAGCCTGAAAGGAACTTCATCCTTAAGACCAGTAAAGAGGGTGGTAAGTATCAGCTTGAGGAACTCAAGAAGATGCCTCGCCTCATTGCTGCAGCAAAACGTGTCATCATGGCATCAGGTGCTATCCAGACAGTGAAGGAACTAAGGAAGGATTCAAACACTAAAGAAACAATTAAGATATGAGCGTCTCACCAGAACAAAAAGAAATGCTAATTCACTACGGTGAATTAAAGACCATCATCAAGGAGAAGACCAAAGACCTAGAGGTCATTAAGATTCCTGTGAGGGAACTGTTGATTGAACTAGGTGCTGAAGATACACCAGTAGAAACAGGGAATGGCAAGTTCACCCTACAACCTCGTCGGACGTGGACATATAGCGATGAAACTGAGCTTCTAATGAAGCAAGTAAAGGCAAAGCAGAAGTTCGAGGAGTCTACTGGACTAGCCAAGTTCGACACTCTCTATGATGTGTACTTCAAATAGGGTGTATAATTGAGAGGCACTCTGCGATTACCAATCTAATTAAATTTGTATGTCAGAAGAAGAAACAAAAACCCCAGAAGAAGAAGTAGTAGCTGATGAAGAAGAAGTAGTAGCTGATGAAGTAGAAGTAGTAGCTGATGAAGTAGAAGTAGTAGCTGATGAAGTAGAAGTGGTGGATGAACCAGAACCCACACCAGAACCTGTAGTCGAAGCGGAAAAAACTCCAGCTCCTACAGCGGAAGGTGGACGTGAAGAAGGGAATCCACCAGTAATGTAGTCGCGAAACCTACATTCGGAGTACAGAGTGGAGACTGTACAATGCAAAAGCCACCTTAATAGGTGGCTTTTGACTTGCAACGGATATCCAGAATAGATATCGGTTGACTTTCTTTGGGGGAAAACAAAATGTTATTTATTTTTTGGAGGTTTATTTAGTTGTTTTGAAGTACATGTATGTTGCCACCCCTGCGTTCACCGCAGTCAAAACCGCAGTGTCAATCAGTTCGGGTGTTACCGTACCTTCTCCTATCGCTTGAGATAATATCGCTGTAACTAGTGAAAGCGTAGCGACAACTGCCCGAACCAGGGCGACTCTATGTCCACTGTTGATTATAGCAGAAAAGTTCTTTGTTATCCCTGTGACTGCCTGCACGATGAAAGGTGAGGCTAGTACTAATAATGATTCAATCATATTACTTTCTTAATCCTTTTAATAATAAGAGATACTTTATCTTCAGCTTGAGAAACTGTATTAACAAAGTTAATCTCTTCTTTTCTTCAGCGTCCTTCCCATCTTTGTCTCCGACAATCGCCTCGACTACTTGATTGCGGTAGCCCAGAACTATTTGTGGCTTGTCGGATGTCACCTCCACATGAGCGAAGATGTTATCTGCTGTATATCTGATGCCAGTCTCAGTACCGATAGCCTTCATCAACTTGATAGTGGAGTCAATCATCCTGTCACTGAGTACACCCACGTTAGCCAGAGGATAAGTGTAAGCAATACCCACAGAATTACGGTTAGGATTTTCTTTATCTTTTAGCGTTCCATAAAATACTTGTGACCTTTGATTAGGATTTTTAATAACACCAGCGTGCCATGCACTATTGGAGTAATGCACCAGCTCGTAGATTTCCCCCACCTCATCTATCAGGTAGTTGTAACTGAGACCCCTAGCCCTTAGCGTTTCAACTGCACCTAGCACACCTCTCCCACCAGTAGTGTGTAGCATGATTGAACGTGGGTTGTTACCTGTCCAGAAGTGAGGCAGAGCGTACTGACTATTCATAGGAAGCCCATCGAATCCTGCAGGTATTGGAGCTACCATCGTGGAGAATAGAGACTTGATGTTCTTCTTATTGTAGTCGTAGTCATGCACCTCTTCTCTTCGAGCATCGTGCCAGAAGTGCATGAATCCATGTCCCATCTCGTGAATAAAAACTCGTACATACTGAGTTAGTAATCGGTCATTGGTCTGCTTACGGTCACTCTTCTGACCTTTGTCAGCACACACCCAGAACTCCCACTCCTTGTCGGTGTCTCGCCAGTACGTACCGTTGATAGTGCTTGATAGCCCCCACTTCTTTCGGTCAGCTCTAGTGAAATGAAAAGCTACGTTGTTGAAACCTTCAGCTCTAGCTGCTCCAGTAAACGTTCTATCAAACCATTGGTGGTTGATACGTACTTTCCCACCGATAGGGTTGGAAGTACCGTCTTCATTAGTTATTTCCGTCACAGGCGTGACCTCAACATAACGATAGACGAATGGTTCTACCTCGACATTCTTAGCTGTCATCATAGTCTCCACGATTTCTGCTTCGTGTTTCTTTAACCACTCGTGGTCTTTCTCTGTGGTGTATACGATTGTTTTTATTTTTGAGAACATAAGATGATTATGTTAATTATTAAGGACCACTGGGACCTTTCGGTGCCCTAGGTGGTGTTGGTGCAGAGGGTGATGCAGGACCAGACTCCGTACTTCCATCTTTAGCGTCGATGTAGTCACGCAGTGTTGACCTAATTTGGAACATACCAGGTACTCCATATAGCGTACCGATACCAGTTGCCAAGTCGATACCTGATTTCAAGTCACTAGAATCACCTTGTCCTGTAAGTGCAGCTCCCCAACTGACTCCTCCAGCACCAGAAGCTGTTCTTTGAAATCCATTATATAACGGAGCAGGTACTGAATCGTATACAATCATGCTAGCAATCTGACTCACATAAGGAATCTGTCCTAGTGTTAGTTTAATAAACTTCTCAGTGTATCCATCTTCAGTCTCCTCGTCCTTACCAGTGATAAGGTTCTCAAGCTCTTGAGATACCCCACGCATAGCTTCTTCCACAACGTAGGTAGACATAAACCGCCAGAACAAGATGTTCAATGCTTGTTTGTAGTTACCAGCTCTCGCTGCACCGTAAGCATTGTGACTGAGTAGTCGCCACGCTGAGAGAGGGAATGATTGGAACTTAAGGATTGCTCGGTTAAGAGAACGATTACCTGTCAGCCCACGACCACGTGAGATAGCTAGTGGTGCGTCCTTCCACATAGATGATGACTGAGTTAGTCGAGTCATACGTTCAGCATAGTCGATACCTTTTTTGTTTGGCTTCATTGCATCAAAGACTAGCTTGTTGTCATCAAGGTACTTAAGGTATGCACCCCAAGCAATAGAGCCACGAGAAACGGAGTCGAGTTGTTTCAGTGCGAGATATCCATTGTCTTGGAACTTGGCAAGTATATCTATACTAGGTCGGTCAAGGAATCCGATGTCGTCCACCACTGTTTCACGCACTTCAGGCATGTTATCCATCACCCAACGACGTGTCTCTCGGCTAGTGGCAAAGCCAGTTAGTCCTCTTCCTGCATAGACACCACCAATCAAGGCAGCTCCGTTAGGAATAGCCGACACCTGAATCAGAGCTGAAGAGATTTTGTATCCAAGAATAGCCACACCAACGTTACGGTTGAGTGCGTCAATAACATAAACACTAGCCTGGTTGTCGGCACCACCCTTACGAGCCAACAAGTCCATGTAGTCCAGAGCAAAGCTTGCTCCGAGGTCTCCACTCTTTTCAATAACATCTGGGTCTTTAGCAATCTTAGTTGATATCTCAATATCACGAGCCATGTTCTTCAGGTACAGAGAGTTGTCCATGTGTGCCAAGAAGACTTCCTTAGCATTGGTTCTGATTGCTGCAGCTGCACGTGGGTCACGCACCTCAAGTGTGCCTGCTTTCACTAGAGTTCGACGAGTACGTGTCTTGATTGGTACAGCCTTTCCGAATCGGTCAATCAAGTCCATGTCACCCATACTTTCAAAGTCAGCCATGATGGTGAAGTAGTTTTCAATCGCATCAAACTCTTTGTTGTATAGCTCAAAGGCTAGCTTCCTCAGCATTGGAACCTCCGCATCTAGCGACTCACGCATAAACAGTGCCATCTCCATCTCTCCTGCACTGAGGTTAATCTCTCGGATGAAACTCTCTTCCATACCACCAGCAACTGCTCGTTCGATAGTCTTTTCTCCTTGCTGTCGCACCATGTAGGCAAAGATACGAGTGTAGTTAACATCATCAAGCTTATTAGCTGTCTCGATTACACCAAACCTATCGACTAGTCTTGTTACATCTTTAATGAAGAGTCGGTAGTTCTGGTCGTGCACTTCTTTGTACCATCGGTACGGTCCTTCAGAGTAAGAGCCATAACCAGACCCCATCAAATCGAACAGTGAGTCTGTCGGTGTGATAGCCATGTCCTGTTCCTTAGCCATGTTGTGGATACCACGAACAAAGTTTTGTAGCCGCTCTTTTTTACTGAGCTTAAGTTCAGGTGAAGCTACTTCATTAAGTGCCTTGCTTTCAATCGTGCGTAGGTCTGCTAGCACTTCTTGTTTACGTGTTTCAATCAACTGTTCCTGCAGTCGTTCACGGGTAGCAAACTTAGTTCGACCAACAGTCTCGATGACTCGTAGGTCAGACAAGATGTTCTGTAGTTCAGCGATGTTCATATCCGCCAAAGGAGTGAGAGCAAAGCGTTCCATTTGTTGGACCATCTTAGAAGTAATCTCAACATCAACACCAGCAGCTTGTTCACGTTCAACAAACTTACGCATCTCAGCTACTTGCCGACGCTTCTTTGGTGTCATCTTCTTGAAGTCATAGTCAGACACAAGGTCACGAGCCATCATTCGATAGTCAGCAGAAATCTTTTTACTGCTAGTGATTGAGTTTACTGTCTTAGCAATGTCATTACGTAGGTTCTTCTTGACCACCTCATCGTACATCTGGTCAATCCGAATCATCTTTTTGTAGAGCTGGGTACGTGTATCAGTAGTAGCAATAGAACTAATAAGCTTCCCTCGTTCCGCCAAGAACTCACGTCCCTCTTTAGTAGGTAGCACCATCTTGGCATACATAACAAGGTCACGTTTAATGATGTCCTTCTCTCGTGCAATGATACGGTCTCGCAGTCGCATGAGTTCTTGATTGCGACGCATGTTCTCGGTCACAATCTGGAAACTGTTACGTAAACGATTAGTGACAGCAACTCTAGTCTCTTTCGCACCAAGTTGTTTACCTTCTTTAATTACTCGGTTGAGTTCAATAAGACGACGACGAAGTTCTACCTTCTCGTTAATCATCGACTGGTTAGCTGGTGGGTCTAGCACCTCCATAATCTGACGTTGTCCCTTTTTAGCTCGTGTGCCCTTGGTAGTCTTTTGAATACCAGAACCTTTAGTCCGCACAAAGTTGCTCTTGTTGAAGCTAATGAACTGTTCGTACTCGAACATAAACTTGATGTGGTCTGATGGAGCATTGATATCATCGAAACGAACAATCACTCCGTCATAACCCTCAGCATCAAGGTAGTCACGCATCTTCTGAATGTTTGCTTTCGTAGACTCAAGCTCACCAGTCAGTATGTCTGTGTTCTCAACACCAGCTTTGTAGGCTAGTTCACGATACTCGTTGTCATTTGTAATGACGTAAGTCTTATCACTAGTTGAGATGAACTGGTCGTACTTGCCGTGCATGTAGGCAATGTCTTTGTCGAGGAAGGCATAGTCAGCCTCACCCATTGGAGCGACTGAAGTCTTACTACCTAGTGGGCGAACACCGTTTGTCGGGGTACCTTGCGGTCCTTTAGGAATCTGTGGTCGTGGCAACACTGCACCAAATGCCTGACCAGTCTTTGCTTTCCAGGCATCTGCGTTCATGATTGCTCTACCTACAGGCAACAGCTTCGGAGACTGTGGTGTGACCTGTGGTAAATTCTTTGCTTGATTACCTTTACGTCCACGTCCACCAACGTTTTTCATACCAAGACCAACACCAACAGAGAGAGCGAGGCTCCTCCAGATATCAAATTCATAGTCACCCTCTTCATTCTCATCAAAGGCAGGCATCGGAGTGAAGCTGTACAGAGTGTGGGGGTCACTGTCTTTGTACATTTTCTTCTTTGCGGGTACTCGTAAGACAGCCTCACTAAACTTGTTGGAATACTTTGCCCAGTCTTCTGTTTTTCCGTACTTGATAAAGTTAACAGCATCAACATCTAATGCTCCTTCATCCAACAACACCAACGTGCCGTCAGCTCGCTGTCCCCATGATGTGTCCTTCACTAAGTCAGCAATAGCCACACGATAGTGTGCTAGTTCATCCCAGTTATAAAGTGGTAGACCTTCAGGAGTTACACCCAGGAAAGCAGCATCACTGTTTCGCCACTGGTCCATGAACTCATAGATGACTTCGTCCATCTGTAGTTTGAATAAGTACTGCTCTTGTCGAGTTGGGTCCATTGATTGGAACTCAGGGAAGTCTTCTTTGTTTTCTTTAACGAACTGAACCCAGCTGTCAGTAAAGTCTTGCACTACTTTTGATGCCATACTGCCACGTTTAAGTGGCATAACTTTTTCTGTAACAATATAGTTCTCACCTCCTTCAAACATCCGAGGAATCAAACGAGTAGTAATAGCGTGGTAGTTGTAGCTCTGAATGTTCTGAACGATACCATTAGGTGCCTTTGCTATCTTAATGACAGCATCTGGACCAAGAGCATACACGTCACGTGTCATACCACCGATACCAGCAATCTCAATCTTTGGAATTTCGAATCGGTCACGAGCATCCATCCCGTTATAAAGCACTGGGTTCTCGACAGGGATATCTTGTCTTAAGAACTTAGTTGGTATCACAACGCTGTTAATATCACTCGTCCCAACCTTAGTGAGTCGACCTGATAGCAGACCGCTTTCTTCTGACAGCTTTTTAACGTCACCTTTTTTTCCTTTGGCTTTTGGAGCTAACGAAGGTGTTAAATCTCTAGCAGATGTAGCAAACTGTTCTAACGTTAGACCCTGTTCCTTAAGGAAGTCTTGGAAAGATGACAGGTTCCCCTTGTAATCTATAACCAATCCAGGAATTGTATCCACTCCACCAATATCAGCAGCAGCAACTGTACGTCTAGTTGCTGGGTCTTGGTTCAGTAACACTGCTCGACCATCATTAGTCAGAGCAAAGACAGGGAACTGTGGCTTAGGTTCGATAGCTTCAAGGGCAGTAAGAGTCTGTTGTGGTGTTGGTACTCTAAAAGTATTGAGCTGACGACGGAGAGCAACAGCATTATCTAGTGCCTGGCGTATCTGTTCAATGGCTGGGTCTTTAGCAAAGAACTGTGCTCCATTCTCTAGTTCATCAATCTCTTCCAACAAAGCTAGTCGGTTCGGTGATGGAACATCTACGATGCTAGTAGGAATCTGTGCCTGCACAACTTTATTAAGGTCTGCATCCGACACGAGTCCGAGTGCTCGTAGCTCATTAAGGATTGCATCACGGTCTTGAACAGCACCAAAGATACGTGAGCCTGGGAACTCAACGTCTGGTTGATTGCGTGGGTTAGTGAGGAAACCAAAGTTATCAGCAAACTCTGCAGGTGTGGTCTGTCGTGCAATTTCAGCAAAGCCTGCAGCGAGGTTGTCTTGGTTGTTTAGTACCGCAGCTTCAAAAGGATTGTCCTTACTGAGTGCACTCCGTCGAATTGGTTCAATCTGTATTCGTGCTTGCGGTGGTGTATTTATAAGTTCACGAGCAACACGCCCCTCTAGTGAGCGTCCAACTGTACTACTTTGTATTTCATTAAAGAGCTGACTGATTTCAACTTGTGAGGGGTTGGCATCAGCAACTGCTTGGCTCAAAGGATTACCTTCAGCTAAGGCTGACACGTCAGGCTCTTCAAGTTCTTCTCTTCGTAAACGGTTAGAAGCTTCTTGTCGAGCAATCTCTTCAGCGATACCAGCATCAAACTCTCGAACGACTTCTTCTAAAAATGGCTCACCATTAACAGTCTGTGAAGTTGATAGGTTGATACCAGCTCTAGTCGCTGCTTGACTGACGATACCAATACCATCAGGTAATTCATCGAGCACGTCATCAGGAATTACTACCGATGCAGTGCTAGGGTCGAACTCAAACTTCACATCTTCAAAACCATCAACTGATTTGATGTCTTGTAAAAATCCCTCAACAGCTCCTCGTTGGTTGTCGGGTAGTGGTAGCCCACTAACGTCTTCAATCTGTAGACCAATCCGTGGTGGACGTGTCGGCATACCTGCAGGTCGTTGACGGAATATACCTGTCGCCATCTCACCTTGTCTTCCTGCAGTTCCTGCACGACCAGTGAGGTTAGCTGTCATACCTGTAGCAAATTGGTTTGATGCTTGGACTATCTTAGGAACAGCTTGTAGCTGTCCGTTCTGCATAACCACACCAATATTCCCTAGAGAGTTGACTAGTCGTGCTGCCTCATCAGCTTGCGATGCTGTCATCGTTCCTTCCTTAACCATTTCCATAAACAAACGAGCAGTCTCATCACCTTGCTGACCTGCAGTAGCGATAGCAGTACCTGCCTTCGGTGCACCGACAACAGTACCTTTTGCATTAAGGTTCAAGATGTCATCCATTCGGTTTACCACCTTGGTCTTCAAAGTCTGCTTCAACACATCATCCGTCATGCCAGCAATCTCATCGGAACTGTAGCCCAACACCTGTAGGTTGTTAGCTAGTCGAGACTTCTGTGAAGTAGACATTGCCGTCAATGTCAGACGGCTGATTTCTTCTGTAGCCCACACATCCAACACGTCCATGATGGCTGTATCCCAAGCAGCTTTAACACCATTCCAAGTGTCATTACCTTCTGGGTTATCAGCTGTAATTTGTGCCCATCGTTTGAAGAGGCGAGTACCACTATCAGCAACACGTTGAACACCTTCTTCATCTGTACCTAAGTTCTCTGGTGTCAGACCAAGACGTTCTGCTTTGAAAGGAAGTACTACTGACAAGTCATCCTCAGTAACATCTTGTCCGTTTCGAAGCTGGTTGTAGACAGACTTCATGTTAGCTGAAGTGACAACTGTTGCACGTGGAACCAGCTCCAGCAAACCACGAGCTACTACCTCGGTAATGATTTTGCTATGGATACCACGCACCTGACCTACTTGGTCTTTAGAACCAAAAGGTAGACGAACATCGTAGTCGTTCTTGGTAAAAGCTTTGATAGTAGCACCCATGTAATAGGCTGCTTTATTTTTCCCCTGTATTGCTAAAGGGTTCTTTGCCACCTCATTAACTACGTCTTCGTAGATTTCAGGATTGATACCACTGTACGCTTTAATTTCTTTCTCAGTTAAACCAAGTGAACTAAGGTCAGCTTCTAGCTGTTCACGACTACGATTACGAGCTTCGTTGATGAGATAGTTCTGACCCTGGAAGGTATCATCGCCAGCGACTTTAGGTTCTAGCACTCGTGGAGTCAAAGCTCTAACAAAACTATTCGCACGGAATCCGCCACGTTCATCCATCAGCTGCTCACGTTCCTTGCTAGCTCTGTCCTGTTCAGTCATCAACTCTTCTTCAAAGTTAATTGAATCAGTTGCTCGTGTCTGTCTGGTCACATCAGTCTCTTCACCAAGAGTTTGTCCTGCACGTTCACGAGCACGACGACTTTCAAACGTCTGCTTATCCCTTTCCTCTTGTTGTTGTTTTATTACTTGGTCTTGAATCTCAGCAATCATTTTCTTCCCCTCTTCAGACTCTAGGAATTTTCTCTCCTCTTCACGACGACGTTCCTCATCTTCCAAACGTGACTGGTAGCGACCAGCATTAAGACGTTCAGTGTTACTGAACAAGTTCTCGTCACGAGATGTCATCCGATTGAACCTACCTGTCGCTGGGGGTGTACTCGTGGCAGAGTTCGGAAGATAATTATTTGGTGATGCTCGTCTATCAAGGTATCTTCCCATAGTAATTTTAATTATTTACTTCAAAGTCTTCTGGTGAGAATGGTGCGACGTATCGTTTCAGTTCTGCATCCCACACTCCTGCTCCAGTATACGATACTCCGTCAATCACAACGGTATCAGCTTGGCTATTTTTACCTGTAACTCCACCGAAGAATCCAGTCGTCTCGGTTGACCAAGTTTTGATAGCTTCTTCAAATGCCTTCTTGTCGTAGACAACCTTCTGAGGACCAGCATTATCACCAGGGTAATCAACTGTCTGAACATCCCACTCACCAGCAGCAATCTTTTGAGCAGTGACTTGTTTATTGTCTGCATTTTCAAGAGCTTCGAACACTTCCTGAATGTAGTCGACATCAAGTTCTGGGTACAGTTTAATAGCTTCTTCGATTGGCATAGTGATACGCTCGTTGTCTTCTCGACCACCGTAAGTACCAATGAGGTCATCCATGAACTCAGCTTTGACTTGGATTTTTCGTGCAGCTTCTCGCTCAGTAGCTGTACCACCACCTCCAGAAGATGCAGGAAGTGAAGCCAGACCTCGGTAGGTAACACCATCAATGACCACAGACTGGTCTCGTGGAATACCTCGCAAAGTATTAAGCACTGCCAGTTCACGGTCAGTCTTCTTGTCCTTAATCTCAAGCTCTTTAGCAGCTAGACCAGCACGGATAATCTTGTCAGCTTCGTCCACTGATACGTTAAGACCACGAGCGATGTTCTGAATTTCCTCCATCTCAGGAACAATTCCAGCCTCAAGCACTCGGTCAATACGGTCATTAGCTTGACCGTACAATGTCTTCTCTTGGTCTCGTTGCATTTGAATCTGACTTCGTTCTTCTCCGAGAATATCCATTTGCTGTCCAAAGAATACGTTCTTACGGTTGAAGATTTCTGATTCAATCTCACGAGCAGACTTAAGAGACTCCTGAGCTAGCTCAAAGTCTCGGTCTTCGTAAGCGTTGTTGGCTTTGGTGATAGCATCCTGCTTCGCAGACTCTAGTGCTCGCAACTCACTACGCTGTGAGATGACAAGGTTCTGCAGCACACCTTGCTGACTAGCTGTCACACCCAGATACCCACCAGCACGAGCTAGGTCGACAGATGTCTGACCAGTCTCTCGCTTCTGTTGGAACTCCGTTGCTTCTTTTTCTACACCAAATCCTTCAGTGATTCCTGCAACAGCGTTACTCCGACGAGTCTCAAGGAGAGCACGCTGTCTTTCAATCTCTTTCTGTTGAGCCTTCTGTAGGTCTTCAAGTCCTGAAGTGTCAGGCTCGTCACCAATACCAGCACGGTTTGTGATGTCTTTGATGTCTCGACTAACAGTTCTTTCTGAGTTAGTAGCATCACCAGAATCAGATGTGATACCTCCGCTTCCTCCGCCAGAAGAACGACCCGCTCTTTCGTTGCGGACCCTTTCGTCGATTACACCCTTCAGGTTAAGAGCTTTCTCTTTGATTCCCTGAAGCTGTGTCTGTTGGTCTGATGTTAGTGCCATATCGTGATGCTTATAATGCTGTTAAAACAATCTTAGTAAGTCTACTTCTGTTGGTGCTATTCCTAATAAGTTAGTACCAGAAGTCTCCATCGCTCCTGGTGTCACAGTTGAGAAATAATACTTCTGACCTACAGTTAGCCCTGTAAATAGGTTAACGAGATAATTTTGAGTGTTAATACTTACTGTTTCTGTTTTTTCTGCATCAGCATTTGCCCAACCAGCAAACTGCAATCTCACATTATCTAATGCTAGATACACTTTTCCAGGAGATGTTCGCACTCCTGCTGCATAGACATAGAAGTCAGAAATACTTGGGTGTGGATTAAACGTCGCTCCGCCATCAGTAGAAAGAAATGCTGAACCATCTGGATAGTTGTCGTCATTAGAACCTAAGGGAGTTAGGGTTCCTGAACCGCTAATAACCATGTAATAAGTCTGACCTTCAACAAAGTCGTAACTAATCGCAGTAGTACGAAATCCTAAAGTACCGTTAGTTGATGGAAAGGTTGTTGAACCTGAAGCCAAATCAGCTCCAGTTGGAGTGTTTCTAATACGAATTGTAAAACTCGCATTTTGCACTGATTGAATAGCAAAAGCCACTGCTGTCATTCTTACCCCTATAGGGATAGTAAAGCTTTGAGCTACCCAGTTACCACCCAATGCTTGAGTTGCGGTTCCTCCTGTTCCATCTTGGAACTGAAACAACACACTACTATCTAGACCATCACCAATTATTACTGGCTGACCCTTCAGTATATCTTCACCTGCCTCTGCCTCAAGGAAAGCGTCAGCTCGTGGAAGTTTATCTGGAGTAACCACCAACGGTACTCCACCATCAGAAGCATCTCCGTTGTCGATTTGTGTTTGTGTAGCCAACTTAACAACTCCCGCTCCGACTTCGGAAGCGTTGCCTGTTTGACCTTGATTGAATCCTGAGTTTGCCATGATAATTATAATTAGCTGTTAAATACAGTTACGATTACTCGACCCTTGCCACCTGCCCCACCACGACTTCGACCTCCTCCTCCACCCCCACCTGGAACAAAGCCGTCTTGATTTCCTTCTCCTCCATTTCCACCGTATTCAGAAGTTCCTCCAGGATAATTAGTTGAACTACGCTGTGACCCTCCTCCTCCTCCTCCTTTTACAGATTTACCTCCAGTACCAGAGTTATGTCCACCTCCACCTCCACCTTCGTTTCCACCATCACCATGTCCTTGAAACCCACTACCTCCGTTAGCACCACCTTTTGCGTAACCATAAGCAGTAGCACCATCAACGTCAGGGTTTCCACCATTTGTAATTGCACCAGCACTTTCAGAACCTCCTCCACCTCCTGAGTTATTTGAAGGGTCACCAGGTCCACCTCCATAAGCGGTAAGGAGAGAGCCAAAAGTTGTATCACCTCCTACAAAACCTGGTTGTACATCAGTAGTCTGGGCAGCTCCTCCTACACCAATTGTGATTGTTTCGTTAGCAGCTAAATCAGAAAGGAGAATAAATAAGCTAACGTAAGCACCTCCTCCTCCCCCTCCATTTAGAGAACTATTGTTTCGGGAACCAGAACCACCACCTCCCCAAGCTTCAATCAAAGCGTAAGTTCCTTCTGATGGTTTTACCCAAGTATCATCAGTATCAAACACTTGTAAAGTTAATCCACCACCTGACGTTATGATTCCACCGACAACTTGGAAGTTTGTACCGTCATAAACAACCTCAATTACTGAGTTAACACCAATCTCATCCGCTGCTAAATCTTGAGTTATATTTTTCTTCAATGTAATTACTCCCACTCCATTTACATTAAGAGTAGAAGCACCAGTGTTTGCATTAGAAGCTTTGAAGGTGAATCTATCACCTGCTGTATAAGCTGTAATTGCTGGACTAGGTGCAATCACATAAGCATCCGCAGCTCCAGTATCAACAACGTAGTCATTGATGTTAACTGCTCGCATCTTACTCGGTGGGATAAAGAGTTTTGCTCCTGTCTCACCAGTAGAGGTCTTAGCATCAGCTTGAGCTTGAGTTGCCTCCTCAACCATTCCAGCCACTGTCTCTGAAGCGACAGGGTTTCCTGAGATTGAGTTGATAACCAGTGGTCGGTACTTGTGGAAGACCATCTTGAGTCCTGACTCTGAGACTACAGCAAGAGGGAAGCTGACTTCACCAATAGTTGATGTGTCAGTATCTACCAACTCACCAGCAGTTGTGCGTGATAAGAACAGCACATCGCCAGCAGCAAAGACTGGTGTGCCATCGCTCACGATACCTTCAGTGATGTACACAAAGTTATCGACATCAGTTACTTCTGTCACAATACCGACAACCTCAGCATTGACTGGGCTGTCTGCTTGAGCTTTAGCATAAGTGTTTACGCCAGAGATTCGGATGACATCACCAGCTACAAAGCCGTGAGCTACTTGGTTGATTGGTACTGAGATAGCAGGAGCTGTCAGTCCATCAACATATGACTTGTTCGCAAAGTCATCAGGGTCTGTTGGCACGACAGCAGATTGAGGCAGAACATCATAGGTATGCAGAGCAGTAACTGTTGCGGGGTTAGACTCAGACATGAAGTCTCGGAAGAGTTGCGGAGCATCAGTCCCTAACTGAACGATAGTTTCGTTCGAAGCCCACGCATACTGACGAGAAAGGTCAGGAGTTTCTCCACCAAGGTAATCCAGTCCACGTTGCAAAATCGTAATAGACGCATCACCAATAGTGGCAGGGTCAATCTCTATGATTTCAATCTGGGTTCGGGTGAGGTTAATCAATACAGCAAAAGCTTCTGTACCAAAATCTCCTGGCACCAGGTCATCACCTTGCCAAGACTGAATGTTGTTCAGCTTAAATGATGTAGCTGTAGACGAAATAGTCTGAGCTAATCGCTTTGGGGGTACTGTTAGTGGAAGAATAGACAAATTATTTTTCTGTTACTATCAGCTCTCTAAAAAGTGGAGCCAATGTTTCTTCATCATTTATTTTCCGAGGGTGATGAAGGGCACAAAGTGATATACCGTTATTAACCTCATAGCGTAATTCTGGAAACTTCGACCATCGTAATATGTGATGAGCTTCCAATCGACCTCTACATTCTTCATTGTTAATCTTACATTTCCAATCGTCTCTGTTTTTAACTGCCTTCATCCATTCTAGGTATGCGACATCAAGGTGTTTGTATTCACTTTTTTTAAGAGCACCTCTGTCCTCAATCCAAGAGTGATGATTTTCCCTACGAGGAAGTGAGCTAGTTCTCCTGACTATTTCTTCTTTTGGTTGTTTACGACCAAGAGTGTGCTTATTACCTTTAAGGAGCAGAGACATACTTTCGTGTTTTTTCTTATTCCATTTACTCCCAACAGCATGTTTATTACCAAGCATTTGCTTGCTGATTTGAGATTTTCTTTCAGAAGTATGTTTTTGTCCTTTTTGCATAAGTCTATTATACATTGCTAATGCTCTTAATGCCTGGTCGAATCGTAGAGATTGTCTCTTTCAATCCCATCGAAGCTCTAATAACCTCCCAGTCTTGGTCGATACCAGAAGATTGGAAGCCAAGACTGAAGTACTGCCCATACTCAAACGGGAAGTAGACCATGAAGCTGAATCGTCTTCGACCATCGACATCAACCCCACCCAGCGTTCCAATCGGTACGAGACCGAGAGGATTAGAACCAAGGAAGGAAGCCAGAGCAGAACCTGTGAGGAACGCTTCGTCATCTAGTCCTCCAAAATCAAACTCAATAGACGCTTCATCTTCGAAGTCTTTGAAGAGAGATACAGTAAAGGTAGTGTTGGCTGCGATATAACCTTCAAATGCCAGACTCTGAACGGTCTGGTAGTTACCTTTAATTGGCAGGAGATTGAAGAAATTAGACTGCCAGACTGAAGCAATCGGTAGTTCGTCAGTGTTATCAACGTCAGCTTTCCTGCTTTCAAACATCTTCCAGACGTTCGGTCCGTTAGATTCTTGGTAGTACAGCTCCTCACCAAAGACATCAAAGCCATGAGCTGCGACGTTCCAGACCCCTTCAAATGACTGCGTTCGTTTGTTCCAGACAATAGTAGTGTCGTTATTCTCTACTTGGTCGTTTGACCGACCTGAAAATAAGATACGGTTTCGGTACTCGATACCGTCAAACTGGTTGAACTCGTACTGCTGAAGCAGTCGACGAATTGGTAAACCAATGTTCTCAGTCTGCACAGTAACGTCTTTGTTTGCCACACGACCTAGTGAAGTAAACTGCTTGTCGACAGTTACGAAGTAGTGGTCATCTTTACCAATAATGACTTTGTTAACTGAGCCAGCTCCAGGTTTCAGAGGGTTACGAATAGCAAAGTCGTTAACGTCTTGGCTGTATCTAATAGCTTCGATATACCCACGTTTATACACATATGCCACATCTTCTGTGACTGCGATGTCTGTGATGTCTCCACCACCGTACGGCATAGAGATAAGGTCTCCTTGTCCTGCAATTCTAGCAGCGTCATAAGTAAAGTCTGTGGGGTCGTTTTGTCGTGACACCCAGATAGAACCAGCTGAGTTAGAGCCTTGTAATGCACCTCCTGCGTCTCGTGAGAGAGCTGAACGGACGTTTCCTACCAGTGCACGCCCCAATAAGGTATCCATACGGTTGCCACGTGGTGCTCCTTCAAAGGTTTCAGGTGATTGCGTGATAGCTGTATCCACAGGTGCAGCATGTGCAGAAGCCACGGATAACTCGGTAGAACTGGGGATAGCGGTTACTTCAATCTCTATCCCGTTGTAAATAAAGGTTGAACCAAACTCTAGTCGGAACTTAGTAGTCCTGATTTCAAACGTGTCACCGTCTGCTGGTGCACCTGCAAAAGCGTCTACTGTCAGCGTGTTGGTAGTAGTATCAGTAATCTTTCGCACCTGTCCTGCCTGAGCACCACTAGTAATCAGTAGGTAAAAGTTGTTCCATTGGTCTCCCACCCACGGAGCTGTGGCTGCATCGTCTGGAATAGACGTAGTAGTGGCACCAGCATCAACTGTTCCTGTGTAATAAATATCTTCTTCTAATGTAGAGTCGACAGTAATAGAAGTTTCACCTCCAGCTAAAGCCACTGTGATGTTTGCAATTTGACCACTCCATCGTTGGTATGCCTCGTAACGGTTAGAGAAGTAAGCAAAATCATCGTTGTCAGTGTTGACCAAGTTGTAGATAAAGCCGAACTCCTTGTCGTTAGTAAAGCCCTCTTTTACCAAGAACCAACCGTGCTGTTCTGTGTAGGCTTCAAGAATGACACCTCCAGCTCGCATCGGAATCTCAATCGCACCGAATGACTTTTTGAATACAAAGAATCCACGCCCTCGGTCACTAGCTGCGTCTCTGTTTCCCAGTATCAATGTTCCTGGTCGTGGAGCAATACCACCACGGTCAGTAATAAAGATGTTCTGCATGTTCCGTGCACTCCCAACAGGCGATGTCGAATCATCGTCTAGCAGGTACAATCCTGCCTTAAATTCTTCCATGTCGAATGAGAGTGTCTTTGCCATATTATATGTAGTATTGAGCCTGATAATCCACTGTCTCTACCAGTGCACCACTAGGGTTATTAGCCTTGTACAGCATCAACTTGCTGTCGTAATCAGCTTTGGCTGCACTTGATGCTTGTAGCTCATCTACCTCAAGTCCAGCGAAGTAGATGGCTTTGTTTAGAATCAAGTCGAACTCGTCAGAGTCAGCGTTAAGAAAGTCGTCACTCTCGTCTGACTGTTCTTTCCATACGCCAGCTTGTGACTGCCAAGGATACTTACTGTAGTAGCGAACTGTGTAGTTGATACCGCTAGCGATAACAATGTTGTCGAAACCAAAGTTTGTTTGGTTAATCTTAGTCGCTTCTTTATTCATAAATGCTGCGATGTAATTCATGGAGGTAGCATCAACAGTCCCAGTTGTTGTTAGAGTTGGAATATCAAATCGCAGCAAATTCCAACCTGTCTTAAAGACAGTGTTGAAGTGAGTTTGAGTCACTACCATTTGGTAGTAGTTGGTTGCGTCGTTACCCAAACGGATAGTGACGCTGTTTACTTCTGTGACATTAGAGAAGTAGACGTACATAAAGACAGAGTTTTCGTTGCCGAGTTTCTCACTCAGGTCGTATGGACTAAGAGTAGCGTTATAGATACCAGCAGTTAATCCACCGACACCGTTGATGTCGAAGTTGATACTGCCGTTCCCTCGCACGAAGTTATTAGTATCAGTGTCTACGTTGAAAGCATCACCGAAAGAAGTCCACAGACCGCCTCCTGCTGTTAGGCTATCGAGCGTTGAAATTATCTGATTGCTTCCTTGTTGCGGAGCAGCCAATAGCATCCGACCAATCATATCGAGGTCATCGAACGCTACCGTGTAAGTTTCACGTTGGTTTCCGTAGTTTATTTCAGGACTGTCGTACATGTCAGAACGGTTGTAGTAACCGAGCTTCTGATTGAACTGCTCGTACGGGATGAGATTGAAACCATAGTAGACCTCACCAGTATTAGCCGTCTTGCTGATACTAAGAATCTTCTGTGCCTTCAAGTCGACAGGAGCTGGGTATGCCAATAACTCATCAAAAATACCTTCGTGACATTCGCACTTCCTGCGAGTCGAACGTAGGTCAAACTCAGAATTTACTGCTCTCACAGCATCGTTCATTGTTTGTTGTCGGTTGATGAGCAAGCCTATTTTGTTCTTGATACCAGCATTTACTCTGGCTTCTAGGTCGGCTCGGGTGTAAGTTGGCATACGCTTTTAATTACTTGTTAAGGTCTTTGATTATCTCAATCAACAAGGTTTCAATCCTGTTTAACTTCCCATCAACCCGTGATTCAAACTTCTCCTGGTTAGTAAAGTTTGTACTAACACGGGTGTCGATAGTCCCTACCCAAATACCGATACCAAACATGGTGGTCAGAAGACCAAGCAAAAGAGCAATAACCCAGTTTTTAGCTACGTTAAGTTCTTTACGAATTGGTTTCAATTCGGTATGGACTGTATCTTTAACCTGTATTTCTGACACACACATAATTGGTTTAGCTTTTAATGTTTTTTATTCTAGTAATCCCGTAGGCAATCCAGCTGTAGGGTAGTAGGACTAACAGTAGGAAAAGAAGAATGGCTTGGACACGGTTACGGAACCTCCATCCAAGATGTTTTTCTCTTCCTCCTGTTTTCCACATACACTTGAGAAAATCTACGTCTGCTTTTATTTTACCA
>Ga0306869_1000344_pt1 | contig 23252 bp, 24 predicted proteins | sample AntRauTorckE6833_FD_190421 | JGI IMG/M metagenome (GOLD analysis project Ga0306869, IMG submission 190421) | Saline lake microbial communities from Rauer Islands, Antarctica - Metagenome Torckler E6 #833 (v2) (version 2) | ecosystem: Environmental > Aquatic > Non-marine Saline and Alkaline >... | reverse complement strand
CTGAGATCCGAACTACTCAATGCTTATGTATTTAAAACCCTTGATGAAGTACGCCAGAAAACCCAGCAATGGAAATACGATTATAACCACCACCGGCCCCATAAATCTTTGGGCTACAAAACACCGGTAGAATTATTAACTTGACCTAAACGCTCTACTTTAGAATGGTCCGAAAAATGGGGAAGCTTACAATATGAGCATCATACAGAACTTGACATAGTTAATTCTATGTATATTTAAAGTTCAGACAGTATCTTTATTTTCATCGGCCTTAAAAGGTTGGTCTTTATGAAGCAAAGCTATAAATGTAGCTCAAATTAAAGAAATGCACAGATTACTAATTGTTAATAAAAAGCAATTTGGGTATCACACCGATACTTATCAATATTGTAAGCATCTAAAGGATGATTTTAACATTACATATATTGGACTTGATAACGGTAAAGCAAAAATTGATGAAAAAAACATAAATGTAATATATACAGAAAGTAGTTCTAATGTATTTTTTAGATATTTATTATTACTAATGCATGTAGGTTCTTATATCAAAAAAAATAAATTTGATATAATATTCTTCAAATATTTTCCCGGCATTTCTGTATTTAAACTTTTTAAGAACAAAAATACCCAATACGTTTTTGATGTTAGAACGGGATATGTGCATCCCAAGATGTACAAAAGGAAGATTATGGATTCTATTCTTAAACTTGAATCATTTTTTTTCGAGAATATTAGCATAATCTCAGATAGTCTTGCCCAAAAGTTAGGACTTAAAGGAAGAGAACCGTTTATATTACCGCTGGGCTCTGAGGTGATCTATGAAGGAGACAGGGATTTTAACGAATTTAACCTCATATATGTTGGAACACTTGATCAACGACGTATTGATCAAACGATAGTAGGGTTTTCTGATTTTTTAAAACAGTACAAAGACGTTAGGGTTACCTATCATATTGTTGGGTCTTCTAATTTTGGTAATGAAGAAAAATTGATGACTCTTATTAATAATTTGGGTTTAAATAATTATATTCAGCTCCACGGTTATGTACCTCATAATAAACTCTATTCATTATTTAAAAAATGTAATATAGGAGTATCATTTATACCCATAACAGATTATTATAATTGCCAACCTCCTACAAAGACCTTCGAATATTTACTATCAGGAATGCCTGTAATAGCAACGGAAACTATAGAGAATGCTAAAGTAATGGATGACAGTAATGGAGTTTTGATTACAGATTCTGCGAAAGGCTTCAAGCAAGGAGTTGAGGAAATCCATTGGAAATTACATGAATATGATGATAGTTTAATTCGTAAGAGCGTAAAAGAGTATCAGTGGAAAAATATTATACAAAAAGAATTAGACGGATATCTTAAGACCTTAATTGAAAATAAATAATGATTTATCTATTAATTCTTCTGGCGTCATTAACCTGGGTACTGTTACCTTATATATCAAAGCATCTGTCTTACTTTTTAGTATTCACTCTGCTTTTTTCACAGGGACTTGTAGAATTAGCTGGTATAAATAGTGCATATTTAAAATTCGGATCTGAAATATTAATTTTAAGTCTTTTTTTGAGACAGCTCATTAGTGGCTTTACGGGCAGTGGCAAATTAGAATTTACCGGGTTTACATACTATTGTTTGTTTTTAATTGTCATTTTTCTGTCTGCTTTGTTTAACCCTGTTAATCTTATAGAAATCATACTTTTTATCAAGTCAGTTTCAATATATTACTTCCTTTATATAGCCTTAATAAATGAAGATTTCAGCAAAAAAAATATTCAGAGGTTTATTGCTTTTTTTATAGTTCTTTTTGCAATTCAACTTGTTGCAGTAGGAATAAAATTTTCTATTATAGGGATTTCTGAGAAAGGTGGGATCGGCACCCTGTCTTTAAGCTCCGGGAGTCTATCTACAATACTGCCCTTATTTGCCTGTGCGTACTTAATAGCATCCTATATTTATACAAAAGAAATAAAATACATCGTACTAATAGTTTGTTTTGCACTATTTGGGCTGATAGGGCATAAGAGGGCAATTGTATTTTATATTCCCTTAATATTCTTAATTATTCAAACTATTTATTCACTACGAGATGTATCCTTTTTGCGATTGATTAAGCAAAAGTCTTTCATCATTAATATGGGTAAATTTGTGCTTCTTTCTATACTTATCGTTTACGGTTTGGTAAGAGCCCATCCAACATTAAACCCGGATGACAAGATTGGAGGAGAGTTTAGTTTTGCCTTTTTAATGGACTATAGTACCGAGTATCTAACCCAAAAAAGTATTACTAACCCTTATGTGCTTGGTAGAACAGAGGCCCCTGCCGTTGTTCTTAAAAAAGTAAGTGAATACGGCCCATCACATATTCTAATAGGGTTGGGACCGGGCGAAATTTTAGAATCCAGTTTTTTGCCCAAAAATGAAGAGAAATTACTCAATGAATATGGTATTGGATATGGTGGCCGCACCGGTCTGATTTATATATTTATGCAGGTAGGTTTAATAGGTACATTTCTATTTTTTATGATACCTTTTTTAATATATCGTCGAATTGACCATATTTTTAAAAATACTAATTCCACTTATATTCAAACTTTAGCTTTAGGGTGTTTAGGTTCATTTATGGTCTATTTTATAGATATGTTTACTTATTCTCCCATTATGATTGAAGCAGGAGCATTAGTGGCCGTTTTTTTTGCAATGCCTGCGCTTATTATTCAATACTATAATCAAAATTAAGCTTTAAATTTGTTTGATGCATAACCTAAAGCTGGCATGTTTAAATCTATGTGTTTTAAATTGGCTGAAAGTATAGAATAACACTATTTACTTTTTTTGTAATCATGAATTTCGTCTACTCATAATATATTTTGCGAAGGAATTTCACTTTTTAAATAGATATAAAAATGAAGAATCAAGAGCATGCTGATAAAGCAGGTTACGAAGAACATTATAACAAGGATTCATATCGTGATATTGAGATTGATAAAAAAGCTTATGTAAAAAGATATGAGTCTGAATATATCTCTCCTTACTATAAGGGAGGGGGAACCAGAGGATACGTTTTATATCTTTCTGTAGCCAAATTGATCGAAGATATTGAAGAAAAAGGACTTAATAAGAAAAAGATAAAAATACTTGATGCAGGTTGTGGGAGAGGTGAATTAACAATCTATTTGGCATGCTTGGGTTATAATGTAGTTGGGATAGATATTTCAGAGAAAGGGTGCGAGATTGGAAAAAATCTAGCTAAAAAAATTGGCGTAGATAATAATTGTGAATTTATAGCAACAAGTCTTGAAAATACTACTCTTGAAGAAGATAGCATCGATTATGTGATAGGTCACTTATCTTTGCATCATTTTATTAAATATGAATTGATAACTGAAGAGTTCAAGAGAATTATGAAAATTGATTCTGTTGGTTTCTTTGCTGAAGGGTTTGGCGAAAATAAACTTTACAGTATTTTTCATGACAAGGAAAAAATGAGCCGGTTAGGCGATGTCGTTTTGACAAAAAAGAAATTGAAAATTTTTTTCAATCCTCAATTTGATATAGATTTGATACCCACCGATTGGTTTACAATGTTAGATAAGGTTTTTCTAAAAATTTTCCCTGAAAAAAAGCACAAAAAAATGATAAGAAAGATTTCCAAATTAAACTATCACATTGATAGAAAAATACCGGCTAATAGAACTACTACCTTCTTGTCTGGCTCCGTATTAGTGAGAGTTTATCCTTACCAAAATAAAACTGATTCGTAGTTATATAGGTATCTTTTTGTAAAAAAGTAAGGCTTTAAAAAAGCAGATTATCATTTAGATATCGAGTTTTGTATTTATTTTAGAAGGAAAAGTTTTTGAAGATATAATGTAAGCCATGAAAGGTAAGAGCTCAAAGTTTACAAAAATAGTTTAATTTTTTTAGTTATGGTGTTTTCATAGAGATGAAAATTATGATCAATACAATGCCTCCTTACCAACAGGGAGGAGTTGCCAATTTTTATAAGGTTCTGAGAAAATATTGGAACCAAGAAGTAATATATAATTATGTTGGCGGACGTAGAGGCATTCCGGGATCACTCATAATAATGTATGATGTGATTAAATTTATAGTCAGATGTCTTGTAATTAATCCTGACATAGTAGTACTTAATCCCTCTCTTCGAAAAAATGCGTTAAGAAGAGAAGCTTTATTTTTACAGATTAGTAAATTTCTAAATAAAAAGACGATTGTATTTTTTCGGGGATGGGGAAAAGACCAAGAAAAAATTATTTCACAAAATCCTGCTTGTTTTTGTAAAACGTTTAACCGGGCGGATGGGTTTTTGGTGCTGGCTTCGGATTTTAAAAAGAAATTAGAGGAATGGAGTATAACTAAACCGATTTTTTTAACAGTTACAAAAGTTGATGATGAACTTGTTGAAAATTTCAGAATAGATTCTAAACAGTCCAACGCAAATATACTTTTTTTAGCAAGAGTTGAAGAATACAAAGGTATATTTGTTACATTAAAAGCTTTTGAAAAAATCCATCGTGAATTACCGAAAGCTACTTTGACTATTGCGGGAGAAGGGAGTGCTCTTGATGCTGCTAAAGCATATGTGGATAACCATAATATATCGAACGTGAGTTTTAAAGGATATATTACAGGAGAGGCGATTGCCCATGCTTTAGAACATGCGAATATTTACATCTTACCAACCCACGGTGAAGGTATGCCCAGTTCAGTTTTGGAGGCTATGGCTTTTGGTGTACCGGTAATTACCAGACCAGTCGGAGGGCTAAAAGACTTCTTTGAAGATGAGAAAATGGGGTATTTGATTGAAACTTTAAAAGCTGACGATTTTGCGAGATGCTCTTTGAAGCTACTACAAGATTCCGATGGATGGGAAAGAATAAGTAACTATAATTATGAGTACGCTAAGCAGAATTTTAAGGCTTCAAAAGTTGCCATTCAATTAGAGGAATTATTTAAACGATTTATGAGCTACCCAAAAGGTGGTTAGGGGTATTATTCAATAAACAAACAGATATACATCCAAATTAACGAAACTAAGGCAACATTATTCAGAGCTATTAATGACCTATAAAACAGAACAGATTACAAACTCTTTTCTAAAGTTGAAGGCATACTGTGAGAAAGAGGCGTTCAGTGGCTGGGACCCCTATGATGGTCTAAGCTCTAAAATTTTTGGTTCAACCCCCCTCAACTCTTGGAGTATTACCCGACTTGCATGGATACAGTTTTTCAAGCGTAATCCGGTGAATCTGCGTAAACTTTTGGCTGTCCCAAAAGAGCATAATCCCAAGGCCCTCGGTCTATTCCTTACAGCGTATGCGAACCTGTACAAAATAGCGGAAGATGGTGATACAACCTTTGGAACAAAAGAAGAGATTGTCGATAAAATTGAATTACTGGCAGATATGCTGATTGATTTAAAAGCTGAAGGTTATTCCGGAACCTGCTGGGGATATAATTTCGATTGGCAGGCCCGCGGAGGCTTATACTTTAAAGCTTATACTCCCACTGTAGTGGCAACAACCTTTGCCGCTTACGGCTTACTTGATGCTTATGAGGTAGTGGGAAATGAAAAATTCAAGCAAGTGTCTGTCTCAACGGCTCGCTTTTTACTTGATGATTTAAATCGAACTTCGAAAGAAGAAGGTTTTCTATTTTCGTATGCCCCTGAGTTTGGAAATAACACGGTTTACAATGCTTCTTTACTTGGAAGTAAACTTTTAGCAAGAATTCATTCTGTTAACCCCAAAGATGAATACTTTAACGCTGCCAAAGATTCCGTATTGGCTTGTTGTAATGCGCAAAATGAAGATGGTTCTTGGTATTATGGGGAGCTACCATTTCAAAATTGGATTGATAGTTTTCATACCGGATTTAACCTGGAAGCAATATTTAACTACCAAAAATATACCGGTGATACCCAATTCCAACAGAATTTTAAGCAAGGATATAAATACTATCTGGAAAACTTTTTTTTAAAAGACGGAACGCCCAAATATTACGACGACAACATATACCCCATTGACAGCCATAGCCCTGCTCAGTTTATAATCACCTTGGCACGATGTAAACGTCTGAATGATGACTTTGAACTCGCTACTAAGGTCGTTCAGTGGACAAATAAAAACATGCAACACAAACAAGGGTATTACTTTTATCAGATCCACAAATTGTATAAAAATAGAATACCCTATATGCGCTGGAGCCAGGCATGGATGCTCGCAGCATTATCTTACTATCTAAAATTTACCCACAGTAATGCCTGAATCAATAGTATTAAATGGGTATGAAATCTTCCCGTTTAAAGACAATAACCATTTCTTAAACTTTTTAGATGACGGGCACTGGAACAATATTCTGGTTGCACTCAATGCCGAAAAATTAATGAAAATTGATGCCGAGCTGAAAGATTTGGTTAATAACCATATCGGTTATCCCGATGGAATAGGTGCGGTTCTGGCTCTTAAACGCAAAGGAATATCTTCAGGCCGAATCCCCGGGGCCGAGTTCTGGCTGGATATCATTGATCGCCATTACAAGGATAAGACCTTTTATTTGGTAGGCGGGAAAAAAGAAGTGATAGATATGACGGTAGCCAAGCTTAAAAAAAATTATCCAGGTATAAATATTGTAAATTACCGAGATGGATACATGGACGAAGCTGAGTATAATGAACTTCTTGAAGATATTGTCATAAAGAAACCGGATATTGTTTTTGTTGCGATGGGTAGCCCCCGGCAGGAATATATTATGGAGGAAATGTACTCTAAACACGAAGCGCTATATATGGGATTGGGGGGGAGTTTTGATATTTATTGTGATCTAAAAGAACGTGCCCCTGATTTTTTTCGAAAAAATGGTTTAGAATGGTTATACAGGTTATTTAAAGAGCCTTCCCGTTTAAGTCGACAAATTGTATATGTTCCTTTTTTATATAAAGTGCTGAGGAATAAGCTATGACGAGAGTGTTATTTATAAATGTCTGAAAGCTTTTAGTGTTTGAATAAAGTATCCATAAAAATAAATAGTTTACTGTACGGTTTAATTATCCAATATGTACAATTATATACCAAATATATAGCATGAATAAGATTTTTATTACAGGTGGTTCTGGTTTTACCGGATACCATTTTCATCAAAAAGTTTCTGAAGAAAGAATTATTAACTATGATATACAGGAACCTTTTTTTGAATATGATTCGGAGTTTATCAAAGGAGATATAAGAGATACTGAAAGGCTTGCTAAGCATCTTAAAAAAGGTAATAAAATTATCCATCTTGCAGCTACCCATTTTGATTTTCAGACAAATTATTTTGAAACAAATGTTGAAGGAACTCGTTCGCTTTTACAAGCTGCCAGAAAAGCAGACATAAATAAAATAATTTTCTTTTCAACTGTAGCTGTATATGGTTCAGTTTCTGAGCCAACCTCGGAACGCTCTAAAGTAAATCCCGATTCACCATACGGCAAATCTAAACTTGAGGCAGAGAGATTGGTTATTGATTGGGCAAAAGAGGAGCCAACCAGAAGTGCTATAATTTTAAGACCTACTGTTGTATACGGCCCCTATAATTTTGGCAACGTCTTTAACTTGATTAAGCAGATAGACTCGGGACTATTCATTAATATTGGCGATGGAGAAAATGTAAAGTCAATAGTATTTGTTAAGAACCTTGTTGATTATACACTTCAATTAATGGAAAAAATGGGTCCTGGAATTTCTATCCATAATGCAACTGATATCCCACATCTTTCTACAAAAGAGTTAACCAAAATTATTGCGAATGAACTTGATAAAAAAATTTCTTTTACTCTCCCATTACCTATCGCAAAATTTTTAGTATTACCCTTTGATGTACTAAATACTATCACTGGAAAAGACTGGATTATTTCACGAGAACGTATAGAGAAATTTTGTGCTGATACCCATTTTTTATCTAAAAATCTGAGGAAGAATGAGATATTTCAACGCTTTAATACTGAGGAAGGAATAAAAAAAACAATTAAGTGGTATCATTCTGTGGATACAAGAAAACTGTACAATGAGTGGTTAAGTCGTGTGGAAAGATATTCCTAAATCAATTAATAGAGATCTATATTAATATTCTACATTGTGATTTTAGATTTAAAAGTATTTATGAAGGTTTAGATGATTTGAAATTTATAACTTTTAAAGTTTTTGGCATATATAGATTAGTATCTAAATCCTAAAAAACAGAATTTTATATTTTCTAGCCAAAATTTTATGAATTTTATTATAATCACGCAGAAAGATATTTTATATACACCAATATTTTTCGAAAAGTTTTTTAAAAGCAAATACCCGGGAACATGCAAGGGAACCATTATTCAAAAAGCATTTGGTGATCAGTCATATATTGATCTGATTAAGCGAATGTATAATTTTTATGGATTTAAGGATTTTTTAAAACAAGGAATTAAATATATAAGGAAGACTTTCTTGGCTGCTCTGTATGAGAAAGAGTTATATAAAAAGGCATTGTCTATTGAAAACATAAGTCATAAGTTTGGAATACCAGTTTTGCCATTCGATAGCGTTAATAGTAAGGAATTCAAAAATTGGGTGAAAGAGCAGGAAATAGAATTAATTGTATCTATCGCTGCTTCTGAAATTTTTGACGAAGAAATACTAGCGTTACCTGAAAAGGAATGTATAAACTTCCATAATGCTCCATTGCCTGACTATAGAGGTATGCTACCTAATTTTTGGCAAATGCATTATGATGAACCCTATTCAGTGTTAACCGTTCATACCATGACGAAATCAGTGGATAAGGGAAAAATAATCTATCAGCAAAAGACGAAAATCAAAGCTGAATATTCACTTGAAGATTTGATTCTTTTAACTAAAAAAAAATCGGCTAATGCATTGGTTGAGGTGCTAAGGCAATTTAAGCAAGGTGAGGTTACATATAAACCTATGTCAAACGTAAAGGGAACCTATTTTACTTTTCCGGATCGGGACGATGTGAAAAAGTTTAAATCAAAAGGAAAGCAGCTTTTATAATGGAATCGGTTTATCTAACTATAGACGTCGAAGACTGGTTCCAGGTTGAAAATTTGAGACCGGCGTTCCCAATTTCAACATGGGACAGTCAGACATGGCGGTTGGAAGCGAATATTGACCGCTTGCTTAATATACTGGATAATAACGATTGTCTTGCAACCTTTTTTGTACTTGGTTTTGTGGCAGAACGATTTCCCGACCTTGTCAAGAAGATTGCTGACCAGGGGCATGAAATTGCTTCACACGGATACAATCATGCATTGTTATATGAACTGCCGGATGAGGAAGTCGTTGAAGATCTAAGCAGTTCCAAAAAGCTGCTGGAAGACATTATCGGTAACCAAGTATATGGATACCGTGCTCCCTCGTTTTCTATAAGTGACCGTACACTTAAGCTGGTGAAATGCGCGGGGTATCAATACGACTCTTCTTATAATAATTTTGGCAGCCATGGTCGGTACGGGCAATTATCATTATCAGAATGGGAGGAAACAGAGCCAGGGGTTTACCGCCATTACGATTCAGCGTTTTATGAGATACCTATTCAAAATTTGAATTGGCATGGGTTCACGATACCTTGGGGAGGGGGCGGATATTTCCGGTTTATACCTTTGGACTTGTTTATGAAAGGAATCTCAAAAATTTTAGAAACAAAACCTTATATTTTCTATTTACATCCGTGGGAAATTGATGAGAAACAACCCGAGGTTCAAAATATATCAATTTTTAATAAGTTGAGACACTATTACAATATATCTGAAACAGCAAACCGATTTCAAAAGTTAGTTAAAAAGTATCGCACTCATAATCTAATGAAGGGAATTACTATTGAAGGAGAAAGTCCAAATAATATTAATTAAATATTCTATATTTTGCTCTGCTATATCATTTAAACGCAGAACTTAATACCTATGATTTCAGACGCTACGGTTCATAAAAAAAATAGAAGTTCACAAAAATTTTCTACTGAAATTCAATCCAACAATTTTTGGAAAGGACTTCTGTGGTATGCACTGGGGCTGTTTTTCATACTGGGGACCGCATCTTACCTGGCCTTTAACCAACCGGTAGTGCCGGTAAAATTTATGCCTGTTACCGTGCTGGTATCCGCTTTATATATTAGCATATGTATAAACCGGTATTTGTCAGACAATTACCAATCCTACCGGGCTATCGGACTTTCCGCGTTTTACGCAACGGTAGGAATTTTTCTTATTTTCTCGATTGCTGCATTTTTCCGGTTTAATTATTCCCGGAGCTTCCTGTCTCTTACCCATATTATTATGGTAAGTTGGCTTGCCATCGGGATGCTATTCTTTCGAAATCGCCACCAGAGCTATATTGTTATAAAAGGAGGTATTGCCGACAAATTACAGCGCTTCTCTGATGTGGGATGGAGGTTTCTTGAAGATTATAGAGCCGAAGGTAATTTCTCATATTATGATGGTATCGTTGTCGATTTACATGCGCATAACGACGAGCAGATGCTGAAGACGCTGGCAGATTCAAACCTGCAAGGGGTGCCGGTACTACATGCTGCCTCTGTATATGAAAAATATTCGGGAAGATCCAACCTGGATTACCTAGCTGAGGAAGGGTTTTATCAACTGACTGAGAGCCACGTATACAGGATTTTTAAGCGGATATGGGAGGTTCTCCTAATCATGGCCTTCTTTCCTGTCATTATATCTTTAATGGCAGTTGTAGCCTTGGTTATCAAGTTTGATTCTAAAGGCCCTGTCCTGTTTACCCAACAACGTATAGGAAAAAATGACACCCCTTTTATTCTGTATAAATTCAGAAGTATGACGGATAAGGCCGAAGAAGATGGTGCGCAATTCGCAACAAAAGATGATAAACGTATTACAAAAGTAGGGCAATTCATACGAAAATTCCGTATTGACGAACTTCCACAGTTCTGGAATGTGATAAAAGGCGACATGAGTCTCATTGGTCCGCGGCCCGAGCAGCAGGAATTTGTTAGTTTTTTTAAGGAAGAGATCTCATTCTATTCATACCGTCATAAAGTGCGGCCGGGCATCACTGGTTGGGCACAAGTAAAAAGTGGATATGCTTCGGATCTGGATTCGACTGTAAAAAAATTAGAACATGACCTGTACTATGTTAAAAATATAAATTTATCTCTGGATTTACTCATAGTTTATGCAACTCTTAAAACAATTTTAACAGGTTTTGGTTCAAGATAATTATTTAATTATGAATACTGTTCACCATTCTTACTGATGAAAACCAAATTGTTAGAAGAAATTCATGACAAGGAATTTACCGAAGGTATTGTTGGGTTAGGCTATGTAGGATTACCGCTCATGTGGACCTTCCATAAAAAAGATATGCCGGTGCTGGGTTTTGATGAGGAACAGAATTAGAATACATTCAAGAGACGTTTAAAGAAAAGTGGATTGCGCCGACAGGGGTTGAATATTTGTTGTGCATTCTTAGCTGTATTATGCCATTTATATGTCAAAATAGTTAAAAAATGACTATCAAAAACCTTGAAAAATTACTTCAACAGGGAGAAGGACTTAAGGTTGAATTCAAGACTTCGCTTTTTGAGCTAAGCAAAAATACTTTTGAGACCGTCTGTGCTTTTTTGAATCGTAAAGGCGGTCATTTGTTATTAGGTGTTAAAGACGGTGGCACCATAGAGGGTGTAATAGAAGACGGTATCCAAAATATTATTGATAATGCCTGTACCAATTGTCCAAAGGACTCCTTCAGAGAAAAAGGGAAAAATTAGTCGTTATTTGCATCTAACAGCGATCAGGATTGTCATCCCCCTACACCCCCTTCGAGAGCCTGTGAGAAAATACAAAGTCAAGTATCAGTAGTCTTAAATTATTTAAGTGATATAAATATATTTTTAGCGCTCCCCTCCCTATGCCGTGTTTTTACGGCATAGGGAGGGGCTGGGGGTGGGTCAGAGTATGACCTAAAACTCTGCTCAGGATCGTTTAAACCTAATCGGTCAACCCGTTATAGAGGGCTTTGAAATACCACCTCGTCCGGGACGCCTGTCTGCCGAAGTTTTAACGCAGGCATGGCTGCTGTTGCGGTTGGGTTAATGCAGCCTAAAGCTATCCGCCGGACGGCAAAATCAGCCGCCCGACGGGTTTTGCAAAGCTCTCTTATAGCAATATATATGTACCCGGCTCAATGCCAAAATTTATAGAAGGCGATATATTTAAGGCCGTTATTCCTTTAAAAAAAGAGGCCAATCAAGATTTAAATCTGGAAAGGTTGGGTGAAATCGAACAGAAGATTCTGGAACTAATAGCTGCGAATTCTCAAATAACAATATTCTTAATGGCTGAAAACATCGGTATTAGTACTACATCAGTAGAGAATAATATCAAAAAACTAAAGGAAAAGGATATACTAGAAAGAATCGGATCAGCCAGAGGAGGACATTGGAAAATAATTGATTAGAACGTATTGCAGATGTGATATTAGATTACGGGCCGTGAAAGATTGACGCCGTAGTTACTTGCAGATAGCAAATGGGTTGTATCAATTCCATCGCTATTTTTCTATATTCAGCCTCTTGAAATTCCCAAAAAATTAACACACCAAAAATGCTTAAGGAATTATTACAGAAAATAGATGAAAAAGATTACACCATCGGCATTATTGGCTTGGGCTATGTTGGTCTGCCCCTGATGTGGACGTTCCATCAAAATGACATGCCGGTTTTAGGCTTTGATATTGACAAAGAAAAAATAAAATGCATTAAAGAAGGCCGGCCCTATATCAAACATCTTGGCGATGAAATGATGCAGACCCTGGCTAAAAGTGATAAATGCGATGCCACCACGGATTTCAGTCGCCTTACAGAGGCTGATGCCATTATGATGTGCGTGCCAACCCCGCTCGACAAATATCGCGAGCCGGATATGGAGTACGTAGAAAGTACCTGTCATACGGTAGGCAAGTATCTTAAAAAAGGGCAACTGGTTATATTAGAATCTACCACCTATCCCGGCACTACGGAAGATTTGATTATTCCTATTCTGGAATCAAAATCGGGATTGGAAGCAGGGAAAGATTTTTACGTTGCGTACAGTCCCGAGCGCGAGGACCCGGGCAATCCTGATTTTAATACGGCTAAGATTCCCAAAGTAGTAGGGGCCCACGGGGAAGAAGCCTTAAAGCTGGCTTGTGCATTATACGATACGTCTATCGTTCAAACCGTGCCCGTATCGGACACCAAAACGGCCGAGGCTGTTAAGATTACGGAAAATGTATTTCGTTCGGTGAATATAGCATTGGTGAATGAATTGAAAGTGATATACCAGGCAATGGGTATTAATGTGCATGAAGTGCTGGATGCCGCGGGTACAAAACCCTTTGGCTTTATGAAGTTTGTGCCGGGCCCGGGTTTGGGCGGGCACTGTATTCCCATTGATCCTTTTTATCTGACCTGGAAAGCCAGAGAAGTGGAGCAGAACACCCGATTTATTGAACTGGCAGGTGAAATAAATACGTCCATGCCGCAATATGTCATCAATCAAACACTAAAAGCGCTTAATGCTCATAAAAAAGCATTAAATGGTAGTAAAGTATTGGTGGTGGGATTGGCCTATAAACCGGATGTGGATGATATGCGGGAGTCGCCAACGTTTAAACTGATGGACATTCTAAAAGACTATAATGCAGATGTAGATTATTATGACTCGTATATTCCTGAGATAAAACCGACACGAGAACATGCTAATTGGACCGGTACTAAAAGTATTGAGTGGAATAAAAAGCAGGTCAAATCGTATGATGCGGTAATCATTTCAACCAATCATTCCCATATAGATTATAAGCAATTGGGTGACTGGAATGACTGCATAATTGACACGCGCAATGCAATGAAGGACATTGAACCTGATAATGATAATCATATTTGGAAAGCATAGTATATATATGGGTTTAAAAAAAGTTTTAGTTACAGGCGCGGCAGGATTTATCGGCTATCATACGTCAAAAAAATTAGTTGAGGAAGGATTCAAGGTTATTGGCCTTGATAATATTAACGACTATTATTCAACTGATTTAAAATATGATCGCCTCAAACAATTCGGTATAGAAAAGGAGAATATCAGGGAGGGAGAACTACTTGCAGGAGACGATAGCTTCAGTTTCTATAAATGTGATTTAGAAGACAAAGCCAAGGTAGATCAACTTTTTGAAGATCAATCCTTTAATGCGGTTATTAATCTTGCGGCCCAGGCGGGAGTTCGTTATAGCTTAAAAAATCCTTATGCCTATATTGATAGCAATATTACCGGATTTTTGAATATTCTTGAAGCGGCTCGTCATAATCCGGTAGATCACTTTATCTATGCGTCCTCCAGCTCGGTCTATGGCGCCAACACCAATATGCCATTTTCGACCTCTGATAATATTGATCACCCCATGAGCCTGTATGCCGCCACCAAAAAAGCGGATGAACTGATGGCCCACACCTATTCTAATCTGTATAACATTCCCACCACCGGGCTTCGATTCTTTACCGTTTACGGGCCTTGGGGACGGCCGGATATGGCTTTATTTTTATTTACTGAGGCGATGCTAAAAGACGAGCCTATAAAGGTATTTAACCACGGTAAAATGGAACGCGACTTTACTTATGTAGATGACATTGTGGAAGGAGTATATCGGTTGATTTCCAAGCCCCCTGAGCCTAATGAAAACTGGACCGGTGATGATCCCGATCCGGCCACCAGTTTTGCTCGGTACCAGGTTTTTAATATCGGAAACAGCAATCCGGTGAAGCTCATGGATTTTATTGGTGAAATTGAAAATCAGCTTGGTATAGAAGCCGAAAAGAACATGATGGATATGCAACCGGGAGACGTTGCTAAAACGTGGGCTGATGTGGAAGATCTTTTTGAATATATAAACTTTCGTCCGCAGATAGGCATTCAAAAAGGAATCAAGAATTTTATACATTGGTATCAAGCTTACTATAACGCGTGTACCGATTAGCTTTAAATTATTTGAAGCCCTTTTTCTTATTAGAGCTACTTTTTTGAATTGACCCGCCCCCTAATTCCCTCCCCCCCCCGAAAGAATCGGGACAGGCAAGAGGGGATTTTAAGTCCCCCTTCCTCCAAAGGAGTGCCTTCGGCAGAAGGGGGTGCGGCGTAAGCCGTGGGGGATGTTTGCAGACAATGTTACCTGAAGTTCATAAAAGCTGATTATATTCATATTTTAATAATAGGTGGTTTAATTCCCCGACCCTTGGGTCGGAAAAGCTTATAAAAGAAGGTATGCGAAAATTTCTAAAAATCCCCTCTGGAGGGGTGTAGGGGTGGGTAATAATAAATAGAAACCAATTTTTGCATATCTTCTTCCTGTTGTTGATACCCCGATGGCTCTGCCTCGGGGTTATTCATTCGATACACACGTTACTATAATCTTTAAGAGGCTAAAAGGATCCATTCATGCAGTTTTGGCTGTATTATAAACAACCTGGAAATTTTATTCTATAAGTGGTTTAATACCCCGATCCTTTGGGTCGGAATAGCTTATAGAAGCAAGATACGCCAAAATATCCTTTGCCGAAGGCATCCCTTTGGGAAAGTCCCCTCTGGAGGGGTGAAGGGGTGGGTTCTGTTGAAAGAAAATTGTTTTGGCGTATCCCTCGTTTCTTGGTGATACCCCGACGGCTCTGCCTCGGGGTTGTTCATTCTATAAATGCTGATAATTTTGTTTAGGTTCGATTCCGGTAGGAGGTTCATTTCGTACACAAAAATATTATTTGGTAAATAGTTTTTATATTTTGTACCATAAAATTAATATACTGTAATGCGTGTACCGATTGAAAAAAAAATAGGCAGTGATTCCCCTATTGGGAAATAACACACCCCTAATCCCCTCTTGCCGCAGGCATTCCTTCGGAGCAAGAGGGGAAACAATTGGTCTCCGCCAGCTGGCGGAAGGGGTTAGGGGTGGGTCAGAGTGTGACTAAAACCCCACTCAGAATCGTTTAAATCTAATCGGTACACGCGTTACTGTATAACGCTTTCATCATTTTTTTTTAAACAACAATTAGAGCACAAGGCCTTATTGTTCGGGAATATTTAATTATGTACTCATATGTCATCTAACAACAACGGAACACATTCATCGAATGGATCCTACCGGGGCAGTCTGCAAAATTATAGTGGCGAGCAGCGAAATAATGCGAAAGACGATCCGGATGTAGTAGATCTACGCCATCTCTTCTATCTTTTATGGAGCCATAAATGGATTATCACCGGTGTGATAGTCATTTGTGTATTCTTGGCCGGATTGGCGGCATTTTTTAAAACGCCCATTTATAAAAGCGAAGGATCCATACTTATTACTGAATCTCAAAACCAGTATTCCTATGCCGGCAGTGACTTGGGGAATCTTCTTACCAACTCGTATGGCATTGGCATAGGCAGCTCTATTGCCGATGAGCTACAGATTCTTCGCTCTCGTAATCTGTCTAAAGAAATTGCCGATACGCTCATGGACATGCGAATCATGAAAAATGGGCGGCAATATCCGGTTCTTTCTGAGGAATACCCGGATGATTCTACCATGGTATCAAAAGATGTCGTTGCCTCCCGATTACGGCAAAAATTGATTTTTAACCAAGTTGATGCTGCATCCAATTTGGTCAATATCAGCTATGAAAGTCCGTCTCCAATAGAGGCCGCTAATGTTGTTAATCTGACGATTGAATTATACAGCGAGTTTTCCACTCGGCAGCACCGAAAATCGGCCAATGCAGCCGTAGCCTTTCTGGAAAAAGAGCGCAACCGTATTGAAAATGAACTGAATAGAGCAGAGGTACTACTTCAGCAATACATGGATGAAAATGAACTGGTTCAGGTGGATGCGCAGACCAAAGCGATGATAGAACGCTCGGCACAATTGCAGCAGCGCAGACAAGAGGCTCGTACAAAGCTGGTAACGGCTAATTCTGCTTTGGAGCAGTATCAAAATCAACTTGATGAAATTAAGCCGGGCTTGGCCGATCAATATGCTGATGCTCTTGGATCCAATATGCAGCGCCTGCAGTTTCAACTGACAGAACTTAAGACTGAGCGGATGCAGTTACTCTCAGAAAACCCAGGGCTTAAAAACAACAATAATCCTCCTGCACAGTTACAAACACTAAACAGGCAAATTGAAGATTATCAAAATGAAATTCGAAGTTTGACTAATGAGTTGCTTTCTAAGAGCGATGAATATATTGGATCTCTTGGAGAGGGTATTACCCAAAATATTTCATCATTAAATAAAAAAATTATCGAATTAAAAATTGAACAACAGCAGTATCAATCACAAAATGATGTTCTTACTGCTGAAATCAATCAACTTGAGCAGGTCTTCGATAACTTGCCTGAAAATATGATGGGTTTGGCCCGCTTGCAGAGAAATGTAAAAATAAACGAGCAGCTTTATGTAACGGTTTCTCAGCAATATGCTGAAATGTCGTTGTGGCAGCAAACCCAATTTGGCAAAGGGCAATTGGTTGATGAAGGATACATTCCTGAAGTACCCGTGGAACCTAATACCCCGTTATATTTATTAGTTGGATTTCTATTGGGAAGCATATTGGGGGTTGGCTATGTGTTTACGAAAGAAGCATTTAATACCACTATCGACGGCACCCAAAAGCTTAAGCAGTTTGAGGTTCCCTTACTTGCCGTGGTTCCCAATGTTCAAAAATATATTAACGATAATTTTGAGGGAAAAGAGCGAACGACCGTGCAGGGCAGCGAAGTATCTACGCGTTTGGTGAGCCTGCTAAATAACGTTTCACCTGCGGCCGAGTCGTTCCGCCGGCTGGAAAGTAATATCCTGCATTCTAACCCTGATTCCGATTTAAAATCACTCATGGTAACCAGCACCACCCAGGGAGAGGGTAAAACTACCATAGCAGCAAACCTTGCCATTGTGATGGCCGAGGCGGATCAAAAAATAATTATTGTGGATACCGATCTGCGTCGCCCCCACCTGCACAACATGTTTGGAATGGAGCGTTCACCGGGCTTGGTAGATGTGTTATTTGAAGAAGCTACCCTTGAGGAAGCCATCAGGCCTACAGTAGTCCCCAACTTGAGTGTGCTTTGCGCCGGTAAACGTCCGCCCAATGCTTCAGCTATAACCAAAAGTTCCAGTTTCTTAGCACTAATAAAAAAACTGGAGCTCCAATACGACCGCGTAATTATTGATACCCCGCCTTTTGGCATTATCACCGATTCTTCTTCGCTCATTGATCAGACCGACGGCGTTGTGGTAGTATCAAAATTTGGAGAGACCAAGATCGGAGAACTGGAGCACACCCTCCATCAGCTTGAACGCGTGGATGCAAAAGTGATGGGTACGGTGCTCAATGGTTTTGAGGCCGATGAGAGCAGTGATTATTATTACGGTCAGAATTATTATAAGGAATTTTATCGGGATTATGAGGCGTATGAAAAGAGTTGAAAACATCAGATAAGAGATGCTGACAAAGGAAAGTAAAATATATATTGCCGGGCACGGGGGAATGGTTGGTTCAGCCGTAAAGCGAAGGCTGGAGACGGAAGGCTATGAAGGTATTATTGGCCGTACCAGTTCCGAACTTGACCTGCGCAACCAGCAAGCCGTCGACGGTTTTTTTGAAAAAGAACAGCCTGAGGTGGTCATTGATGCCGCCGCCCGTGTGGGTGGTATTATGGCCAATAATGACTATCCCTGGCAGTTTTTATACGAAAATCTTGCGATACAGAACAATATCATTGCTGCCTCTCACGAGCATGGTGTAGAGAAGCTCATCTTTTTGGGCAGTTCTTGCATCTATCCCAAGCATGCCGATCAGCCGCTTAAGGAGGAATACTTGCTAACAGGCACCCTGGAGCCGACGAACCAGTGGTATGCCATTGCCAAAATAACCGGGGTAAAGATGGTGGCAGCCCTTCGGCAGCAATACGAACGAAACTATGTATCGCTTATGCCGACAAATTTATATGGCCCCAATGATAATTTTGACTTAAAAACCTCACATGTGCTACCGGCTATGATCAGGAAGTTTCATGAAGCTAAAGAAAACGGGCATACGCCTGTACAACTTTGGGGTACGGGGTCGGCCATGCGGGAGTTTCTGCATGTAGATGATGTGGCTGAGGCGGTGTTCTTTACCCTCAATAATAACATGAAATATGATTTATATAATGTGGGTACCGGCAAAGATATTACCATCAAAAATTTAGCCTTATTAATACAGGACATTACAGGCCATGAAGGCAATATTGAGTGGGATGCCTCCAAACCTGATGGAACGCTTCGGAAACTGATGGATGTAAGTCGTATGAAAGAAGAGGGGTGGAGCTACAATATTGAATTTAAAGATGGTATTCGATCAACCTATGGTTGGTTTTTGGAGCACTTGAATCAGATAAAAGAAGTGGAAATTGAAAGCTAACAAGCTGAAAGTTTGAAGTTTAAAGTGCAAGGAAAAGCTACTTTTAGCCGGGAACGATTTTTTTATGGCAACTTATAGCTATATTATTGATTAATTCTAAAGACAAAACTTTTCTCATTTATGCTAAAAAGAGTTGTACATATCGCTAAAAATCAGGATGAGGCCCGGCAATGGGATATCAGGCAATCTACGGAGATGACACCTGAAGAGCGACAACATGTTGTAAAGGAACTCAAGAGAAAAACTTACGGAAAAGATGCCCCCGATGTAAGAGCATATTATAAGAATATAGATAAGAAATGATCAATTCAGATTATTTTACGTCTGATATCCTTGAGTTTATAAGACTCATGGATCAATATGAGGTAGCGTATGTGATTGTAGGGGGTGAGGCGGTCATCTATTATGGATATCCTCGGTTAACGGGGGATATTGATCTATTCTATGAGAATTCTGATACTAATGTTAATGCGCTTTTTAAGGCACTTTTAGAATTTTGGGAAGGAGATATACCGGGTATTCATGATAAAACTGAACTTACCGAGCCAGGTTATATTATACAGTTTGGCGTTCCACCAAATCGGATTGATCTGTTAAATGAAATTGAAGGGGTTGACTTTGAAAAGGCTTGGCTAAAAAAGAAAACAGAAAGAATTCAAATAGCAGACAAGTTGATGTCATTATATTTTCTAAGTTTGGAGCATTTAATTATCAACAAAGAAAAAACAGGCAGGCCAAAAGATTTGGATGATTTGGACTATTTAAAGAATGTTGAATAGGTTGCACAAAGCTGCAAAGCATTGAGCTTCTAACTTTTTCTGGAATTCAATTAAACTATAGACCAATAGATTTTGACAGCTACTAAAAACAAAATTGCATTAATCACCGGCGTTACCGGACAAGACGGTTCCTATCTTGCAGAATTACTACTCGAGAAAGGATACGAAGTACACGGTATCAAGCGCCGAGCCAGCTCATTTAATACCAAGCGGGTTGACCACCTCTATCACGACCCCCACTTTAAAGGACGGCCTTTTTACCTGCATTACGGAGATATGACAGATTCAACCAACCTGATTCGCATTATACAGGAAACACAGCCGGATGAAATTTATAACCTGGCGGCTCAAAGTCATGTAGGGGTCTCTTTTGAATCTCCGGAATACACCGCCGATGTGGATGCCTTGGGCGTACTTCGTATGCTGGAAGCTATACGTATTTTAGGTATGGAAAAGAAAACAAAATTTTACCAGGCCTCTACTTCTGAGCTGTATGGCAAGGTGCAGGAGATGCCACAGAATGAAGATACGCCTTTTTACCCGCGTTCTCCGTACGCAGCAGCGAAGCTTTATGCCTATTGGATTACCAAAAACTACCGCGAAGCTTATGACATGTTTGCGGTGAACGGTATCCTCTTTAACCACGAGTCGCCGCGACGAGGCGAAACCTTTGTAACTCGTAAAATTACCCGTGCGGCCGTTCGTATAGCAGCCGGGCAGCAAAAGAAATTATTTTTAGGCAACTTGAATGCCAAACGCGACTGGGGCCATGCTAAAGACTACGTGCGCGGCATGTGGCTGATGCTGCAGCAGGACCAACCGGAGGACCTGGTGCTGGCCACCGGCGAAACCACCACCGTACGTGCCTTCTGCGAAATGGCCTTTGCACACCTTGGCATCGAACTCCGATGGGAGGGAAAAGGTATAAACGAAAAAGGCATTGTAGCTGGAATGAATGAAAAGATAATGGCTAAACATCTAAACGCCTCAACTACTCAACAATCAAATTCCTCAACATCTAAACACCTAAACTCCTCAACGTTGACCGAAGGTCAACCCCTCATCGAAGTCGATCCCCAGTACTTTCGTCCAACGGAAGTAGAAATGTTGCTGGGAGATCCTTCAAGGGCTAAAGAAAAGCTGGGATGGCAGCCGGAGTATGCTATTAAAGAGTTGGTAGAAGATATGGTTGAGAGTGATAATGCAGCCCTTAATAGAACAGAAATAAATGACACTGAGGAATAATGGCCTTTGCTTTTTCAAAACATGCTATCGAACGTATAAAAGATCGAGGGCTTGATAAAGAAACAGTGCGGTTGACTTTGGATGATCCTGATTCGGTAGTAACTGATTCTAAATATAGAAAAGGACTATTAAAAAATGATACAAGGAATAGTCCCCTCTTGCCTGTCCCGACCAATTCGGGGAGAGGGGTGATTCAGTACATGGGTTTTATGTGCTGGATCGGGGTGTGTTAAATTATTACCCTTTTTGGGTATATTGGTTTCCGAGACATCGGAATAAAACCTCTAAAATAGACAAATATGAATATTAAATTCGATAAGGATGTGGATATCGTATATCTCCGATTTTCGGATGCTGATATTGTTGAAAGTGATGAAGAAAAGCCGGGTATAATTATAGATTATGATAAGAACGGTAATGTTGTAGGTATTGAATTGCTTGAGGCTTCTGAAAAGATGAGCAAGCCCGGAAGTCTTGTATATGAGATTGATTAAAGATAAAGGATGGGTAAAAGCGTTCAAATTACTGCAGAAAAATTATTTAGGAAAAAGATATATCAAAGACTATATATGTGACATCTGGCTGATGCTACAACAGAAAGATCCCGAAGATTTGGTCTTGGCTACCGGCAAAACAACCACCGTCCGCTCCTTTTGCGAAATGGCCTTTGCACACCTGGGCATTAAACTACGCTGGGAAGGAGAGGGCATCAACGAAAAAGGCATTGTAGCTGGAATGAATGAAAAGATAATGGCTAAACATCTAAACGGTTCAACTACTCAACAATCAAATTCCTCAACATCTAAACCCATAAACTCCTCAACGTTGACCGAAGGTCAACCCCTCATCGAAGTCGATCCCCAGTATTTTCGTCCCACGGAGGTAGAAATGCTACTGGGTGATCCTGCCAGAGCCAAAGAAAAGCTGGGATGGGAGCCTGAATTTTCTATAAGAGGACTTTGCATTACTGACGTCCATTTCGACTTCACTCCGTTGCGCTCAATATGACGTCAGTCTGAGCGCAATGAGGAGGAACGACGAATGTAGTCGAAGACTACTCAGCGGTTCTGCAAAGCGCTCTATAAATCAAGTAGTGAAGGATATGGTGGATAGCGATTTTGAAGTAATCACAAACGATAAATGACGATTAGCAAAAAAATATTGGTGTCTTGGTATATGTAGCATCATTAAGATGGAATATAGAGCAGTAAAATGGTAAATTGTATGGGACAATCTATCATACTTAAATTGGAGAGTTATGGTTAATAAAGAGCAACTTATTTCAAAAGCGATAAAGATGAAACCGGCTGAAAAGGCTGAAATTATCGATCGGTTGTTACAGAGTTTAGATAAGCCGGATGAGCAGATAGATAGATTATGGAAGAAGGAGGCTGAGGAACGCATTGATGCTTATGAAGACGGTAAAATATCGTCGGCTTCACTGCAAGAAGTGATAGAAAAATATAAACAGGATTAGTAGTGGATATTCAGCTACTTGGTCCTGCCCAGGAAGAAATTGATGAAGCGCATGCCTACTACGAGTTGCAGATGAAAGGTCTGGGATTTCAGTTTTTAGATGAGCTGTTTTATCGTATGAGGGGTATTAAGCATCATCCGGAGGCTTGGCCCCCATTTTCTCATCGTACCAGAAGATGTTTGTTACCCAAATTTCCATACGCTGTTATCTACCAGCTAAGAGACGACACTATA
>Ga0306869_1000342_pt1 | contig 23389 bp, 25 predicted proteins | sample AntRauTorckE6833_FD_190421 | JGI IMG/M metagenome (GOLD analysis project Ga0306869, IMG submission 190421) | Saline lake microbial communities from Rauer Islands, Antarctica - Metagenome Torckler E6 #833 (v2) (version 2) | ecosystem: Environmental > Aquatic > Non-marine Saline and Alkaline >... | reverse complement strand
CACATACACCATTTTTTATTCTTCACTTATAGCAAGTAACAGACTCGAACTGTATCCTGAGTGATCCAAACACCCTATGCAAACCCTTACAACTTACTCGCTATTTATTCTTATTTGTCGGGTAGGTTGGATTCGAACCAACGTGCTATACATTCCAAATGTATCGAGATAAACCGCTCCTCTACTACCCGTTATTTTAAACAAAAAAACCCCAGTCAATTACTTGACTGGGGTTTTACTATTTATAGTTTTTTACTTAATTAAATTAGTTAGAAAACTATAGACATTACAGACCCAGCCGAGCTTCTCGGGTTTCTTGGATGTGTATGTGTGTTAATAGTTTTCATTTTATTATATATTAAATTGTTATTATTCCTTTTATTGTATATCAACAAATATATGCAATGTTTTGATATACTCCAAATTTTTTATTATTTTTATTTAATTGATCTCATAAAATTCGTTTTTACCCAAGCTTATATGTTGAGTATATAAATTATCAGTTATATCATATCTATGGAAATGCCCATGGACATGATATTTAATAGTATTATTCTTACTTAATATATGGAATAGTTTAGATATATCAGCCCTTTCTGATAGTATATCTTCTTTTAAATCAGGATCACTTTTGAAATATTGTTCCATTATTTCTGGAAATGATCCATTGGGTTTACAGTAACTTGGAGCAGTGTGAGTAATTACAACATCAATACCTTTAATATCTTTAATTATGTTTTCATTCAATATAAACCCCTCATCATTCCACCAATTTGGTAACTGACCCATTCTAGATAACATATCACTTTCCATTTTCCTATATTTCCGATCAGGACTTATAGCTCCTCCTACACATAAAACTTTATCATATTTTGTTTCTATTATAGAATAGTCTGGTAAAAATTGTAAATTACTGAAAATGTGATCACCTTTAAAATAACTAGGGTTATCATGATTACCCCTTATAACATACATTATAATATTCTTCTCTTTAAGGAAATCATTTATATCTTGGAGCCTTTTTTCTTCTTTTTTAGGATTAATAAACCCTACTTCAAAGTCACCAACTTGAAATATAGAAGTATCAGATATTTTTTTTCTTTCAATATCTAATTTCATATGATGAATATTTCTGTGTAAATCTCCTAGTGCGTACATAATAGTGTAAATATAGGCTAAAAAATTAAATTATCCAATAACTTTTAAAAAATAATTTTAAAGGGTTCTTATCGAAATTTTTTTCGATTCTTGACATGAATTGTGAAAAATTCAATTTTATCTTTATCTGGATAGATATTATCGTTTACATTATATTTTTCATCACCTACAATAATTACTTCTGGATAATGAATCTGTATATTAGTTAAATCAAATCCATCTTCTATCATTTTAATACTTAAAGAATAATCATCTGTACATAATTTACCATTTATGTATATAGTAATCATATTACCTGAACTTTTATATTCAAATGTTTTATTCGGTAAATTATCTTCTAAATATTTCTTTAATTTAGTTATCATATATTTTATGACTTTATTTCTCTAACTTCTAATAAATTTTTTAGGTATTTTTCGTATTTTTCTAGTAATATGATAAATCCCTCTTCATTTTCCCTATCAGGGATCGTTAGGGGACTTTCAGTCAAGTGTTCATACACCGCAGGTTTTTCATTACGGAGTTTGTTTGTTAAAACAATAATATTTTTTTCTAAATTATTCTTTCTGCTCATATATATATTAGTATTTATTTAGTTTGATATCCCATACCTGATTCAGGAGTATTAGTTAATTGTTCAACTAAGGATATTAGATAATAAGTTTCTTGTTCCATACACATTATAGTATATTATGATATTTATGTTTAATTAGTTAACTTAATATTGTGTTGGTATTGATCACTATTATTATCATAATGTGATTTAAAATCACTAAAACTACATTTTTGATATGAGTCTTCTGATACAATTACAACCTCATCTTCGAATTTATGATGTATGATAATCTTACCCATTTTGGAAAGTATGAAAGAACTATCAATGGATACTTTTTTTGTTGAATAAACTAATTTAACTTTCTTTTTTATCCAACCATCCAATATTCTATTGAGAACCATTACTGAATAGTTTGGGATATTGTTATTATTTGGTAAAAGAATACAATGTGGATATGTATTTGTTGGTATTAAAATACCAAATGTAGAATTTTGACATGAAGAAGTTGTAATTAATTTCATTGTTATGATCCTACTCTAATTAAAATCATTAATCTATCTCTTAACGTTAAATCATCAGGAGTTCCTTGTAATGGGATAAATGTTTTATTCATTAAAAATTTAGGCATTGAATATACATTTACCCTTTTATCACTCCGCACACAATCCTTTATTATAGGATAGAATTTACCCTTTTCAAAGGTACGTGTATAAGTATCACAAGCACACATAACAAAGGTATTATCCTCAATTTTTACATTTTGTGATTCAAAAAATTGTTTAACATCCATTCTTAAAATCCTTCTAACTTTTAATATTATTTAGTATTGTTTTCTCTTTTGTTAATTTTCTTTTGTAGTTCTGCTGCTGATTCATAATTTTCTTCCTCAATAGCTATCTCTAAATCCAGTTTTAATTCATCTAAAGTGGTTAACTCAGTCTCACCCTCTTCATCACCATATTCTATTTCTGTATAATCTACAGTCTCATCATCATTTAATTTAACTCCACTGGATTTCATTATTTCATCAGAAACATAAATTTCACATTTTGAAGAGTAAGCCATGATAAGTGATTCTGAAACAGAAGACATGAAACTATTATCAGTATCTAATGTCACTTTAACATTAAATACCCCAGTATTTAATTCATTTATATAGATTTCTTTAACATCAACCTCAGATGCTCTTATAAACTTTTCTATTAAAGATGCATCACCACTCTCACTTGATATTGCTGCTATCTCAATAGCAGCATCATCTGTAATGATAATGGGTAATTTTATTTTATTATTTGTTAAGTCTTCTAAAACAACAGTGTGATGATTACCTGTATAAGATAGCCCTAGTATTTTGGTTTTTATTTTCATAAATTAATTCTTTATTTTATAATTATGGTTATATATTTTAGATGATACTTTCTCTTTGAAAATTTTAACATAATCCATTATATCTTTTTTGGAATATTCTTTATATCCTTCTCCCTCACCACTTTCAAAATTATCAATGAACATTTCTTCATGATATTCCATTTCTTCTTCAATTTCCAATTTACGCATCCTTAGTCTATATTCAACAACACTCATTTTAGATTCAGATCCACTAACCTCATCGGTATATAATTTACAAAGAGTAGAGAATCTAATTTTATGTATCTTTTCTTCTAAGATATCATTTAAACTACTATAGTAGTTATGGAAAATAATATGATGTTTTAAACTTGCCATAAATTTTATTTAACATAAATATAATAAAAAACTCGGTTAATAAAAATTGACCGAGTTTTTTATTATGTTAGATAGATTTTTATTGACTCTCTAAAAATTTCAATTCCTTATCACTTAAAGCCTCCATACCTTCTGATGTTATCTTTTCTAAGATAATATCAACATCCAATATTTCTTCTTCTTCTGTATCGTAATCAATTTCTCCTATACCCTCAGAGTTTTCTTCTTGTGCATGTGGGTGATCTTCACCTAATACCATTTTTAAGTACTTCAAAGAAATTATATCTGTGTTAATAGGTGGTATAGTGTCTATAACCTCTTGGTTTTCTAACTGATGTTGTTCTACAAGCATTTTAACTTTAACCTCTTCACCAACTATTTGGATTATCCGTTGAGGAAGGTTAAGTCTTTTCTTTGCTCTATCTCCACGAGTATAATTATTAGCCCTCATAGTCACATTAACTCTGGTTTTTGATAATTCGAAATCAAGTCTGTCGGAGAATCCCATTTCAAGACTTTCCTGGTTTTTAAGTTCCCTTAATACCTGTTCATCATGACCATTAGTTTTTTTGACAAAATTCCCCCAAGAGTAAAACCAATTTATCTTTTCCTCATCTCTATTTCTAGATATAGATTTTGAATCTCTTAAATCAGAAATAAAATCATCATACAACTCTGGGTAATCATTTTGTACATCATCTTGTGTTACTTTAATACTATTCATAAATACATTTTTAGTTATTAATTATAATTTAATTCAATTGTTATATACACCTAATATACTAAAAGTTTAACATAAAGTAAAAAAATATTAAAAATAAAAACTTTCTGAAATAAAAAAAGTCCTTATTTGAATTAGGACTTTTTTGATATTTTATTATAAAATGGGATATTAATCGAATTCAACATCAAACCTTTCAAGGTTTAATCTATCAGTTTTAACTTTAATTATCATATTATTATCTCGTGTAGTATAAGATAATGTTCCTTTATAAACCTCATTTGGAGACATACTTAGACTAAAGACTTTCTTATATGGGTGGTAATATTTACCATCATAATACATATAAGAAATAGTAACATCTTTTTGGACATATCCATCTGTTGTATTTTCAAAAGTGAAAACGATAAACTCTTCACCGTTCTTAACCTTTCTTTCGTGGGTTTGATCAACTTGAGTGAAAGCCATAATAGAAAGTAAAGTGAAAATTACTAATAATAAAAGTGATTTAATTTTTCTGAATAACATATTTTTTGTGTTTTTTAGTGAGTTCTTAATTTTATATCTATTCAAATATAAGCATTTTATTCCGATTGCGCATCATAAAAAATCATAAAATAAAAAAGGGAATCCAAATAAATGAATTCCCTTTTTTGTTGAAATGAAATTAATGTTTAAGTACTTAAAGTGGTAGGTTTCAAGAATATCTTACGATTCATTCTATCAACAGCTAATACTTTAACTAAAATTTCACTACCTCTGTCATAATCTACATTATTCATTTTCTCCTTTTCGGATGTGTGTATAAGACCTACTGTTTCTTCATCTAGATTAACTAGAACTCCGAAATTTTTATGATCTCTCACAACACCTTCTATGATATCACCTACTGAGATATCATCCCATAAAGATTCCTTTTGAATCTGTGTTAAGATAATTTTAGAATCCTTGATTATTTCTTTTACATAGAAATCAATTTCTGTTCCTGCGTCTATTGACTGTATCTTATCTTGCCATTCAGGATGGATATTAGATTTATGTATCATTCCAGTTAAACATTCATTAAACTCTACAAAGACACCAAATGGTGTTGTTCCAGTTACATGACCTGTATAAACATCTTCTGAATTTAACTTCTTTATTTCTTTTGGTTTTAGTGATTTAAGGTATTTACGTCTAGATATAATATATGTTCCTTTATCACCTGCGTATGATTCTATCATAACTTTTAGACTTTGACCCACAAGTAATTTTCTAGCATTATCATGTAATTTATTTATACCTGCAAGTGTATGTGGCATAAATGCTTCTAATGTTATATGGTTATGAGTTATTGTCATATTATATCCCGCTGGAGTCATTTCTTTAACATATGAATCTATATATTGTTCGGAGTCTAATGATTTAAGTTCCTCATGTACTTGAGCTTCATATAAAGCTGCTATCGATCCTTTGATCCAAAATGGGTCATTATAGACACTCATTATAGCTACCTCAAACATATCCCCATATTTATGTCCCTCAAGGAAAGCAAACTCAGTAGTGTTTTTACTTACTCTTATATAATCCTTACAATTAGCATCAAATAAGAAGTCACTATCAGATTCTCCTATTAAAGTTGCTTCAATAGTTTTTCCTGGTACAGGAGTCTTCATATCATAGCTCCTATACATTTCCTTTTCTTCATCTGTGACTCCAGATGGTAATAGTCCTTTTTGTAATCTTTGTGAGTGGTCTGTACTATCATCATCAAATAAATAGGCTAATGATGGATCTCCGATCTCAACTGTTTCTTTTTTTTCTGTCATTCTTTTAATTTTTAAAGTTACTCCTTATTATAAGTGGATTTTATAAGTAAGTTTTAAAAAATTTAAATAAAATTAACAATTTTGTTAAATAATTCTTTTTATTTTGTTTCTTTTCATATAATCCCTTATTCTTGCAGATTCTTCGAAATTTTCATTCTCAATACTATCACTGAGTTTTTTGTTGATTTCTTCATTAACTTTCTTGGGATCTTGTAGATGTTTTAAATCTTGGATCATCATATTGTTATAATAATCATTCATTTCCTCATAATTTGAGAAATATGGGGTTTCTATTTTCACTGAATCAGAAAAATAACTATATGGTTCATTAGGATCTATCTTATTTAATTTTTCTGATTTTATAATACTTTCTATAAAATTATCATTAAATGCTAAATTATCAATTAGATATTTAGCAAGATGGTTTGGTCTATTTCTGAATATTTTTAAAAGTATGACCAAATTTTGATAAAGTTTCTCATTATTATTTTCCATACATTATATATTCAGATAGATAACCTTTCCTAAGCTTTTTTGAATTTAATATTGAAGTAATAATTGAATTTGAATTCTGATCTCACCTTACTTTGTTTAAAATTTACCTTTAAAAACTTCTCATCATAGTCTAAATTATACTCAACCTTATTTTCTATATTACTTACATCAGAAATATTAGAATCGTAATTTATATTACTACTATCTTCTATATTTGGTTGTAGGTTATTATCATCTAAAAGAGATTTATATTTAATGAATAAATCTATCTTATTAAATTTATACCGATCTAATAAATTACTAACTATATAATCATAGATTGATTGGTTTACACTACTATCCCTTGTCTTAACATTCAAAATACCCTCAAAAGCTCTAGACCTTTTTAATTGAATGAAAATGTAATTTTTTAAAATTTCCCTCAAATTTATATCTAAAATCCACTTAGTATTATTTATTTTATCAAATTCAGTTTGTGATTTATCATATATTAACGTGTGGTTGACTTCCTTATCATCACTTGGTGAATATGTATATGGGTCTAATAGTTCCTCCTGAGTTTCGTTTATTTGTTCCCTATTATCATTTTGGTAATAGATTATATCCGTATCTTCAATACTAATACTATCTTCTATATCTAGCATTTTAGAACCAAAAAAACTTTTTTGCTCAGACATATTGAAAGAACCCTCAACTTTAGAATATTTAAATTCTGGTGATATATAACTCTTTTTCATAATATATTATTATTATTATTTTTTCTCAACACGAGTATAGAACTTTTCATCCCATGTAGATTTAAAAATATTATGTTCAGTAACATAGTATCCAAATTCATCCAACTTTGGGTATATAGATCTTGTGGATTTTTTATCCTTTAACTTTAAAACATTATCCCTTAAATTTACTTTAGAAATAATTTTTTCTTTGATAATACCAAAATAACTTAGTTCCTCATCAAATATATAATTACCATTAATTTCACAACATAATGTCGGTCTTTTAAATATTTCTATTTCTTTAAAAATAGGGGAATAATTACCATTGAACCTATATAGAGCAATTTTAGTTGTTAAATTATCTTTCTCATCATCAGTTACTTGTCGAATAGATGTTGATATAGCTTCATTATTATAATAGTTCAATTCACCAATATTATTAATTTCATTATTTTTTAATTTTAATTGTGGTTTTAATATATTCTCACTTAATCTTATAGTAGATCTTTTAAGTGACCCCATAAGACAATCAAAACTATCAGGATCTTCTGCTGAAATTACATACGGAAGTTCTTCTATATTATTCAAATTATATTTTTTGTATGTTAAATCCTCTTCAATAATATAATAATTTAAGTAATTTAGAAACCCATTCTTTTCACTAATATCATTTAAACTACCTATGAAATTATAGGCTGTTATTTTCTCACTAATATTATCATATAATTCATCCCTGTTAGCATTTTTAATATTACCAACCGTATTATCATCTATATAAATTTGAATCAGAATATTATTCCATTTTTTATTTACATAGATATTTATTCCATTATTTAATGTGTTACCTTCTTGTATGGTTAAATAATATTTATTATTCATTAATATAACATTATTATTATTTTTAGATGTTCCATAAACTCTATCTTTCTCTGGTATGAATGAATGTTTCCTTTCCCATTGTGATGTTGATTCATCAGGTATATTATCTAAGTTAGATGGGATTAAATTCCTATAAACTGTTCCCTTATAATAAACATAGTTATTAACAGGGTATGTTATATTGGATGACCAAAGATTAACAATATTCCATAAAGGCTGAGCTGTTGATTCATCAATTTCAATCCAATTATTTGATTTAGGAATAGAATCATTACTATTACTTGATGATTCATAATATTTATTATTATAAATAACATGATCAAATTCTGAATATGTAGATGATGGGTTATAAAAATTTGTTGAACTAGTACTGCCATTATTATGAGTATAATATTCACCATACATACTCACCCAATCATTTGTATATGTATTAGTCGGATTCCAAAATGGGGTATCGCCAGTGTATAATGACCAATCAGGAGAATTACCTGGATTATTAATAGTGGATTCAATAACCGAACTTGTAGAAGAAATATAAACAACATCTTGATATAATACAAGACTATTCTCATCATAAGATTCGCTAGTTTTCCAAGTGTCAATTATATCCCATTGAGATGAGGTATTTGATATTGGTGTGAAATCATCATCAATGTTAAATTTAAGATCAGATAATATTATAGAGAACTTCCAATTTTCGAACATATTAGATGTTAAAATTGAGATATCATCTATACTTTTATTACCTGTTTGAGATACACTAGTATTAACCTTATCAACTTTATACATTTTAAAGTTAATGCCTCTAAATAATGTCATGTTAGGTATATCATCATCTCCTTTTAAAATATATGAATATTTATTAGTATTTCTAACAAGATCTCCATTATCTAATTTCTCCTTTTTAGAGAAAATGTAACTAAAATAATCATTACTATATGTAGTACTAATAGTTCCACAACTAACTGTACCAACATTTAAGTATTTATCTATACCAAAGTCAAAATCAGTATCAATATCACCATTTATACCTACCTCTGATATGTGTAATGTGTGATCAATATAGTCATTACTATCAGGATTTATTGTGTAGAAATAATCTAAATTTCTTTCAATTCTTGAAGGGTATTGTTCATATACATTTGTGCTTTTATTTAAATTCTCCCCATAAAACGAATTATTAAACCTATATGGGTAATCACTATTGTTTAATGATCCTTGATATCCCCACTTGGTAAATATTGGATTCTTTCTCCATATATTTGATAGATCAGATATTTCTGTATTATTAGGGTTATTTATTTCAAATAACTCTGAATTACCTATATATTCTGAACTTGTAGGTATATTAACAAGCTCATTACCATAAATATATTCATTAAATTCTATATTTATATCACTTTCAGATGGTTTTATTTTAAATGATTTTGGTTCTAATGTACTTGATATAACATCCTTTTTTTCATATTCATACCTATTAAATCCAGTTTCTATCAATTCGCTATCAAAATCTTTAATATCACTAAAATTCAATCTATAAATATTGAAATTCATAGGTGGGTTATTTTCATCAACTTTATTTAAGTCAATAGTGGTTTTAAAAGATTCATCTGTTTCATTTATCCAATACTCTAGTTTGTTATTATTTATAGAAAACCCATAATCTGTTAATATAGAATATTTATTACCATCTTTAACTATTCTATGGAATTTATCATCAACTCGTATAACCCAAACATCAGCCGTATCAAATGAATCTATTTCAAAATTAGTAGTATTAAATTTAGGATCATAAGAAATCTCATTATTCTCATTTATTGAAATGACTTCTTTATTTAACAAACCTTCTTCACCACTTAAATCAAATGGTGATATTATTTTATACCTACCTAAATTATCTATTCTAACTTGGTAGAATCCACCTTTATATTCAACAAAGGTTTTAGTATCTTTATATCCTCTAACAAACGGATCTACTTGTGAAGATATGATTATATTATCCAATATTTTAACATCACTGTATAATTCAAATGGTGAATATGGAGTTATGTTTTTAACATTCTCTAAGATATCTATATAAAACCCATAATACCTATTTATTGACCATTTCCTAAGTGTTTTTTTAGTAGCTGGTGTATCATCAAATAGAAAATTGAAGTTAACTATATTTGGGTAAACTATTTTATTTTCTTGATATCCTGATGTTAAAGTTTTTTCTAAGTCAAAGAAAGTGTTTTCTGTTTCTAACAAATCTTTCATAAATAAAGATTTTGTTGTATATCCACCTGTTAGATAGTCTATCCCTGACCATTCTGAAAACTCATCACTTCTAACATCTAAACTAAATTTAAAATCAGGAAATTCCTTTTCTTCTTTAAATGAGTTTTTAATCCATTCACCCAAGGGTGATTCTCCATCCATATTAAAATATTGAATACATTTCAGTTTATTTAATATTTGTTCTCTGAAATTACCATTTGTTATTTCTATTAATCCTGGACCATCAGCTCTAAATATCATAAAACCTTTAGGGAAACTATTTTTCTCAAAATGTAATGGAGCAAAGCATGAAAATTCTTCATTATAATTTACATTATCGACATTACTACACCCCATTTGGTAAAGATCATCAAACTGTTTAGAGTAACTATCAAACATATCATCATTATCCTCATCATATCTTATTTCAAAAGCATAGTTAGCTGGTAAATCTTCATAAAATGTGGGTATTAATTTATCAAAATTTGCATCTTTTCTAAATTCAACCTTTTTAAACCTATCTGAAGACATTTCTTCATTAGAATCTATACTTTCCATATATAGGTGACCATCTGGAGAAACCATTATCTGTAAATTTGTTGTTAAAGCAACATTTGTATGTAATAATCCGAAACTTTTCATAATTAATAACTATTTATTTCTTAGTGTGTTAAGTCCTAGAAGACTTAACTAACTTTTTATTTGGTGTTATTTTTTGTATCCCTACTTTATTTCTATTTATGTTAAATTTAACTGTGAAAGTAAATGGTCTATTAGCATCTTCATTCTCCAAAAAGAATCTAACTCTTTTTATATGTCGTGTTGTAGTAGAAGAATTATTCAAGTTTATATAATCATAATTATTACCACTCCCCGAATTTAAATCAATACTATTCATTTTAAAGTAAATATTGATAGGGATCTGTATTGATCCTTGATCACCTGGGTTAACACTTTTGACTTTATCAGAATTAGTTTCAACTAAGTTTTCTAAGTTCTGAACAACAGGATGTATAGTAGTTAGTAATTTACTATTTGAACTAACTGTTGGTGAATCATCTACCCATTTAGATTTCTCTACCACAGAGTTATTATTATTAACAAAATCTAAAATACTATTTTCTGAATACCCAACGTTATATTCTGTTTGTGATAATATACCAGTTAAACTATTAGAATTTTGTATTTGGAAATCATTTCCTATATTTTCTGATAATTTAACAACTGTTGTATCATCAACACTAATAAAGTTAGAGTTATATAAGAATTGATTATTTAATTGAGTTCGAGTATTACCAGTTGATGTATTATATGTGAATTCATCTCTATCATTTACCCAAAATACTTGAGGAGCATCTGTTCTTAAAAAATCAGAATTAGTATAATAACTTCTATTAGATAATAATCCTAATATAGATTCTGATGCTGTATTTTCTACCTTTAGTAGGAAGTCTTTTATAATATAAACATCATTTGAATAAACTCTTCCAGTTGGAACACCGCTTCCTGTGAATTCGTTTAAGTAATCTTCACACTCGACATTGAAAGTTATTTCTTCATTACCTTTAATTGAAAAATACTCTTCATCTCTTATAATAGACACTGATAAAGTACCTTTAGTTCTATTAACAGCCTCTTCTAATGATTTAAGTCTATTTTCTAAACGATTTATATATTCAAATAAATTTAATTGTAACCCACTATTATCATCTCTTATGTTAGTAAGTATCTTTTCATCAGTATGCATATATTCCTTATCACCAACGGTTACCATATTAGAAAGGTGATCATCTAATCCCTTAGCTTCTAACTCAGTATCAATTCTAACTTTCAATTCATCTTGAGTAGCTTCTCTTAGGATAAATTCATTATCACCCAAAACATCTGTTAAGTTTTCCGGAAAATCTATTGTTAAAATCTCTGACCAATCTGATTCTAATTGTGAATCTGGATATCCTATTTCAGATAACGATTTAATACGTATCTCTACCGATTCATTTTCTTGAATAGGTATTTCCAATTGATTAATATTTGGTGTATCAGAATCAGCAACATCCTGTATTTCCCAATAATACCCACCGGTACTTTCATCTTTGATTCTTTTTCTAACATCTGTTCTTATTTCCTCCCAATTTGAATATGCTGCATTTTCTGATAAGTCACCATCTGTGTTTTGTATTTTAAAACTTTGAACTGGATTTTCTTGACCATCTTGTGAAATATATCTATATTGAACTTTAAACTGAATAACTTCTTGTGGTCTACTACCCCTAACTATTCTTGGGTCAGGCATTAACCAAAATCCTCTAACTTTATATTTAGCTCTAACTCTAGATAGACCAGCATTTGATGATAAGCTTAATATTTCATTAACTGCTGTTTTTAATTGCTTAGATTTAGAAGATTTTTTATTAACTAGTTGTCTTACTTCATTATCAAATGATTTCTTAGTTGATGGAGAAGAAAACTTAGTTGTTTTCAATTGTTTTGATTTTGATTTTATAGCTTCATCAATTTGAGTTAATTCGGATTTTAATTTAACCCCAGTATTATGTTTTTGGCTAATTGACCTTCTATTAGGATTATCAGTTAAATGTTTATTAACCTGAACCACTCTGAAGTTATTTTCATTTAAAAGTGGTATATTTGGTATAGATCCTAAATCTTCTGGTATCTTTTTTTTCACTAAATCTTTAATAACTTTACCATAATCTAATACTTTTTCTTGGTAAAACTGTTCCATGGATTTACCATTATCAGAATCATTTGATGTTAAATTCAAATCATTTGAAAAATACCCTGTCCCTAATGACCAATCTTTTGCAAGTAAATGGTTATCAGCATTCATGGGTTTAACAAAAATAACATTTCTTTCATTATAACCTATTGACACTCTAATAACCTTATTAAAAACTATTGGAGAATATATTTTAAGACTCCCCTCAAGCACAGGAATTGGTTCAAGACCAGTTATCCTTTCTAACCTAATTCTCGGATTGGTTGAAGCTGTAGAAACTTCTAATATTTTATATCGTGTGGTAGAATTATTCTGATTAAGTATTAATTCATCACCATCCTTTAATTCTAATGCTTCTCCAGAACCAGTAACAATGTAATTAAGTGTATCTAAATGATACCACAATCTTCTATTAAGTGTATCTTCCTTAATTTTCAATACAGAAAAAATACCATCATATAAAACCTCATTTGGCTCTAAATCAAACATTTGCTCATCATAATTAGGGTTAAGGGGACTTATAACCCCAGGAGTTGATCCATGCCAAAATTCAAATTCGTCTAAACTAATATTAACTTGGTTTCTAAAGTCACTATTAAAACTATTTAAGGCTGATTGACCAAGATTAGTAAGAGACCCCTCCGAATCCTTCTCAAAAGTTACTATATATCTCCTAACTAAAGATTTCCTAACATTATTTTCAACCCTATCACTTAAATCTATTTCCACAGAAAGCATAGGATTTAAAAGTGAATCAAAAAACCAATTATTAGTAGAGACAAAACTACTTACCGTATCTAAATTATTAATAGTGTTCGGTTCGACATTTAAATCAACAGTTATTATTTTTTTAAATCTATTATCCGCCTGTTGTATAAGAGAACCATTCGTATCTATTGAGAAGAGTGTGTTTATATTGTTATTAAGTCGTTGTATCTCACCAAGTAAATATCCCATTGATGGTACATTATACGTACTCAAAGTTCCACCATCATCAGTAAAATTAATCGGAATTGAACTTTCATTTGATGTAGATACATTATCTAATTTACTTAAAAGTTCTAAAATATTTGAGTTATAATTAACTACTTGCGAAGCTACTGTAGCAAATGAATTTTTTTGCATATTATGTGGTGTAATTTTTAGTTATATATTAATAAGTAGTTCTTTCAGCGTGGTTTTTTAATTTAATATATAAAGGTATGTATATTCAGAGGTATGAAATATTCGAAAATGTCAGACAAGCTAAGAAATATTTGGATGAAAATGATATCCCACCCAATGATAGGTTTTATCTTGAGCTAAAAAATATACTCAGAAAAAATTTAGGATACCTTGGTAAATTTACCGAATGGTTGTTTCATAATAAAGATCATCACCCTGGAGTTACTATAGGTTTCTTAGAAGATGTTTATAAGATGATTAAAAATGTGGGACTTGATAAAGACATTAACACATTTAAAACATCGGAAAGTTTATATGATTATCTAACTGATAAAAAACATGAAACTAAAATAAACCAGGTTATTAAATCACTTCCATCTAGATCTAGAAATCTTATAAATCAAGAATTAAAAGATCTCATTAAAAATAATATTGATAATATTGATAGTATTAAAGATTTCTATTCTAAAAAGGGTGGGAGGTATAAGAATATTACTGACCTTATTAAAGATACTAAATCACTAATAACTAATTTACAAGGAAAATGGAATCCGGATAGTATCAAATATAGAGATAGGGAATTAGTTTATAAAGATAGTAATACATTGATTTTATGGATAGATAATTATAATAGGTCATGTGATTTGGGATCTAAACACTGGTGTATATCAACAAGTGAGAATATGTTTGGACAGTATACTGATGGTTTCAAGAAACAATATTTTATATATGACTTTACGAAAGATATATCTGATAAGAAATCTATGATAGGAGCTACTATTGGTATAAATGGATTTCCTACTGATATCCATTATAAGGATGATACTGAAGGAAAAAAAGAAGATATATTACCATATATGGATTATTTAAAACCATATTCTAAAGATTATATTAGGAGTAAAATAGATTACTATAGTATTAGTGAAGTGAGTAAATATGGTCTTATTGATGATGTTAAAAGACTATTAAATAAAGGGATAGATCCTACTATTGATAATAATTATTCTATTAGAATGGCTTCCGAAAATGGACATACTGATGTAGTCAAATTATTACTTCAAGATGAAAGAGTAGATCCTAGTGATGATAGTAACTATGCTATTAGAATGTCTTCTGAAAATGGTCATACCGGAGTAGTCAAATTATTACTTCAAGATGAAAGGGTAGATCCCAGTGCTTATAATGGTCGGGCTATTAGAATGTCTTCTGAAAATGGTCATATTGGTGTAGTCAAATTATTACTTCAAGACCAAAGAGTTGATCCTAGTACTACTAGTAATTTATCTATTATAGGATCTTCTGAATACGGACATACTGAGATAGTCAAATTATTACTTCAAGATGGGAGGGTAGATCCAAGTGCTAATAAAAATTATTCTATTAAATGGGCTTATGGTAATGGACATACCGATATAGTTAAACTATTACTTCAAGATGAAAGGGTTAGAGAAAAATTAACCGCGGAACAAATTAAAAAGTTCTTGGATAACTAAATACCCACTACATAAGTGGATTCCTAAAATCATCAGGATTCTCTGGTAAACTTTGTATAATAGGATCTATCCTATCTAATTCTAAAACTTTAGAATCATTAAGTAAGAAATTGATATCAATCCAGTTAAAATTCAAAGTCAAGGTAAATGTTTTCTCACCAAATGCTTGATCAGAATAAGATAATCTGTTTTCAGATTCAGTTAATAATACAATTTCTCTAAAAACTATTTGGTAAATAGCATCCCTATGTATATCAAGACTCGTAACAACAAAGGGAGCTACATATTCAGCAAATTCTGTATCTAAATAATGTTTAACGAAAATATCCCACAGTAACCAATAGTTAAGATCCTGATCCACTGATCTAAATGTAATATCTATTTGTCGTGTAGCTACTATATCTTGAACGTTTGTTGCTGGTTTATAATTTATTTCTTTACCTCTTTTTCTTATTTGTGTTGGAGACTCAATTGATAATCCAGGTACTGATATTTCCTTTATTGTAGAAGAAAGGTAATCAATTACATTATCATACTGAACCCAATTTTTTTCTAAAATAGGAGTGTATGTTTCCAGTATTTCTTGTGGTAAGAAATCACTTGGTAGTAAAAATACAAACTGCGATGAATTAGAATTTAACCTCATATATTATTTATTTTATCTATTTTCTGAAAAATTTCCCCAAATTTTTTGGTGATATAGCTGTTTTCAGTTTACTATTTTTAAGAACTCTCCTCCTTGTTACTATAGCTTCCTCTCTAATTGATGTATCTGGTATTATACTTGGTTCAGTAGGTACATTATTATTCTGATCTTCCTCTAATTCTCTTTGAGCATTCAATTGGTTTAGATTATTTGCACTATCATACATTTTAAAAGTCCCTGAGTAAAGGATAGTTGTAGTATCATTAAATGATGTTGTTAAATAAAAAGCATTGATACCAGATATGAAAATATTTCTTAAATCAGGTATCTTCTTAGATCCTATTTTAAATAATATTACACCGTTTTCTAAATCAACTTCCCCAGATTCTGTATAAAGATCAACTTTAACTTCTAATTGCGAATTCTTAAATACTAATTGTATATTATTTGATCCTGATAAATCAAAATATTCTATTTTAGCTGATTCTTGATCAATTTCTCGTGCTAATATAAACTTAAATATATTATCAAATGGATATACTAATATTTGTAACTTACCGGTTCCGTACCAAGTATCTTTACCTAATTTAACATTATCAGACTTTGCAACAATATTTCCCCTATCTGTTATAACAGGATATGGAACTTTAACCTGTTGAAATTCTAACCCACCTCTATTACCCAATATTGAATTCAATTCATCTAAACTTAGACCACCACTTGAAATATCAATATTATTTTTTAAGTTATAAATTTTCGGCTTTGATGCATCTTCAACATTTATTCTAGATAACGAAAGTGAGTATTTAGCAACCTCATCAGATAACATACCATAACTTGCCTTTCTTGAAATTTGAGAGTCATCTACTTGATCTATTAATTTCATTTCCACATCAATTACTGCTGTTGTGGATGAAAATTTTATTATCGGTCTAAATTCAATAGCTTCTGAAAAGTTATCAGTTACAGTATAGACCGAACTTTTACCTCTTAAATTTTCCTCAAACATAGTTACTTCATATTGAGCATAATACCTCTTACCTAACCTTCTTGAATTTTCAATAAATCTCCCAAATTCAGATGATGTACCATTAAAAATACCATATATCTCAAAGAAATCACCCTCTGGACTATCCTCTATCATAACTCCTAAATTTTCAAACTCTGGGACTTGAGGGAACGATATAGTTTTTGTAGAACTAGCAAGGTAGGTAGTGATATTATTTATCACATCCTTTTTTGTTAGAAAATGGAAATCTATGATTACTGGTGAATTTTGACTGAGACCAACAGCATTAGTTAAATTTGAATTTATTGAATTTGAAGTAGCATTAGTACCATCTCTTTGTAATCCTAATGTATATGGAGAGGGTATTTGTATTTCGATGTTTTTACCCCATAGTTGCTCTTGAAATAGAAGCTGAGGTGTAGAGAAACCCAATTGATTCATTCTTGATGTATCAGTTACATCAAAAAAGTAATTTGATAATTCATAAAAATCTCTATTATTGAAATCTAGTGTATAGACCTTCAAATTAAACCCTAAGAATTCATTAAATGTGTAATTTATAGGGAAATGTACCTTGATAGTATCATATCTAATAGGTAATCCACCCGAATAGTCTTTATTCTGAAGGAAGTTATATTGATTAGTATCTACCTCACCCCACCTATTATCAATAAGATCTAAAAGAAAAAGAGAATTATCTTGTGTATTATTAGTACTTGAGATATCTCCAGACATAAACCCCATTTTATTATCTTCTGAATTAACTAATACTTTATATGATTCTCCTATTAGGTTTTGGTCGTTATAGATATATTCTACAAGAATGTTCCTATCAACCTTTATGAACTTAGATACCTTCATCTATGAATTTATATTTTAATTATATATAAAATATAACTATACACCGTTAATTAAGCTAAATTAAAATCCTTTAAGAAATCTCTAAGGAAAACATTTTTCTCACCACCTATTAAATCAACCCAATTCTGATAAGTATCTTGTTCCCTCAAATCAGGATATTTTTCCTTATTAAAGACTCGCTCATCAACTAAGAAATTTATAGACGTTAATTGATCCCCTAAATCAGGTTCATTGAAAGTAGATAAATCAATATCATTTTCCTTTAGTGTTAATAAGTGTTGGTTTAAAGTACCAAGTGATTCTTCATTACTATTGGTTGTACCACCATTTAATATTATAAAAGTCTTCCAATTCACAGCCCAATAGTTATACTTATCATTATTAAACATTTGGCTATATTCGACAACACCATGACCAAATTGGATTCCTTGTTGAATAGGTGATATATTATATGGAACAAGCCCATACATCCTCAATTCTAAATTTCCCATATTCTATAAATGTGTTTCAATCATATCCTCAATTTGAGATTTAGAAACAACACCAGTTACTTTTTCTACCAATTCTCCTTTTTTAAACATAAGTAAAGTTGGTATACTTCTTATATTTAATTCGGATATACTATCAAGTTTATTATCAGCATTTATATCACCAACAATAACTCTTCCTTCGTAATCATTAGATATTTCTATAATAGTTGGCTTCATCATTCTACATGGTCCACACCAATCAGCTCCAACTTTTATTAATGAAAGATCACTTTCACTAATTTCTTTAAAATTCTCATCATTTATTTCAATCATCATCATCATTTATTTAATTTTTTTATATAGGGTTCAAATTCTTTAACAATATCTTCATCAGATAAATCAGGATAAGTTTCTTTAATATTTCTATATAAACTTTCCTCTTGGTTTTTCAACCCCTCCATTTCTTTATTTATAGGCTCATATACTTTAGCTAACTTTTGACCTTCAGCATCGGCTTGTGTTAATTTATCCATCAATGTTTTTTTAACACTTTCTAAATCAGTGAAGTCTTCCATATTATCATTTATTTCAATGAAGTCATTTTTATATTCTTCCATTTTATTAGCCGTTTTTTGAATGTCTTCTAAAATATCATTCAGCTTATATTTAATATTTATATAATCTTCTCTTATTTTTATACCTTGATCTAAGAACCTTTTTGATATCATATTTTTAATTATCTTTTTTAGTTGGATTTTTTGGTGCTGTTTTTTTAGCAGTTGTTGTCTTTTTAACAGGTGTTCTTTTCTTTGGTTTTTTACCATATACATGATCTGTTAAAGCTTCTGTAAGTTGATCCCTAATCATTGTTGGATCATTAAGAAGTTTATTAGTAAACTCATCTACAAGATAATCAATTATACTGACTTTATAAGATTCTTCCCACATTTTTAAGAAGTCCTTCCCTGGTATTTTTTCGTTAAGTTTAACATTCAATGAAAAGTTAGTGGATCTTTTTACTTGTGAAAACATTTCATAAATAGGATCTTGTTTTTCAACAATTCGATTTGAAGTTGATTCGCCACCTACATTACCATTATCAATTTTACCATTTACTTGGTTATTTTCATCATACGTTGTAACAGAAGTTTCTCTTGGTCCAGTTGGTTGAACTGGTTCTTTAGACCCCTCAAAAGTGACTCCTTCAAGGTTTCTATTAACAATTAAAGAATCCCCATTATCACCCTCATCTCCAGCTAATTCTTGTAATTTATTATTATTATTTTTAATACTTTTAGATATATTAGCTGCGTTTTCAGCTATTTCTCTTTTTCTTTTTTCTATATCATCATAACTATCACTAGATTGACTATGTTCACCCATGAGTGATGCTTGTGCTGATTGATGTGATTCAACTACAGGAGTAGTATCTTTATTCATTTCTGATCCACCACCATCATCACCATTAGAATTAGTATCAATATTTCTTATTTTATCACCTAGAAATGAATAGAAATTTGACTCTCTATTAGAAAATATCTCAGGATCTATACTTTCATTATAATGTGAACTATCTAACAATCTTTCAACCGCTATTCTATTCCCATTATTCAAATGGGCTATGTTACCCTCAATATTACTAACTTTAACTTCTTCTCCATTAGTATCCTCAAAAACTTTACCTATTAAATTATTATTACCCATATTTTATTTTTAAATTTTTTACCTAAAATAGGAGGTATCTATATATAGATACCTCCATTTTAAGATTTAGATGGTATTTTTAGAATTTAAAATCGAAATCATCATCCTCTGAACTATCAGATTCAACAGACTCAACAGACTCATCCTTAGACTCAGTTTCACTTGCATCATCAAAAGAAAAATCATCTGAACTTGGTTCAGCAGCAGAAGCTTTTTCTGATGTTCTGCCTGTTAAGTAGTTGATAATTTCACTTATCTTACTCTCTTGTTCTTCTGTCAAAGCTTTTGGTGAGAAATCTTCAATATCAGTATCCCTGTTAAGGACAAACTCTTTGATTTTCTCTTGGTGTTCAGAAGAAATAGACCCATCTTCACCCAATGGGATATTTTTAATACCATCACCTGTCGGTAAAGAGATCGAAGAAGTATTTGACATAAATTGACACATTCTATAATCAGGGAATGTATTTCCTTTATCATCTTGTACTTCTTTAACGATTAGTCTAAAATCTTTACCATTTTTAAGACTAAAAATATTACAAGGTTCTCCAGAGATATCACCATTTCTTTCTTGTCCTATTTTATCTTTAATAGTTTTTCCATATTGGAATACCATTATTTTCCCAACATTTTCTTTTTGTTGTTCATCTTCCATCACTAAAACATAAGAAAAATATTTCCTTGCGTAATTAAGCATATCTGCTTTCTCGTGAAGTATAGCAGATTTTGAATTTTTAAGTGACCAATACGTTTCAGTAAGTGGACATTTACTAGAAAATGGTGCTCCTGTTTCTGAGTTTATGTTTTTAGGTGAATCATAATACCCTGCTAATTCAGGAACTTGTTTTGTATCAACATAATGTGATATTTTTTCAATAGCTGATGGTCCTATATCACCATCTTTTGTTAGGTTAGGTAGAAACCTTACGGTTGCTCTATAACCTCTTTTTTTATCCGTTACTTTGGATAGATCAACCCTATAAAGTCCGTCTTTACCAGTTGATTTTTGTTCGTCTAAAAAAGACATTTTTTTGTCTAGTTCTTCATCACTAAACAGATCATCGAAATTGCTCATTATTACAGTATTTCTTTTATATATCATTCTGAGAATGATTACTTATTATAGACCCCATATATTTAATTGTTTATAAAAATATAAAATAAAATTTTGTTAATATATTTAAATTTCGTATAAGGTATTCTAATTATATTTATATTATTATTTAAGCAATAGTTGTTTTTTATAGTATCGTATTCTTTGGTGATTTCCAATTTAGACTCTCCACCAAAATGATCAATTACCTTATAATGTTGAATCCCATCATACTCAATACATAAATTATAATCAGGGCAATAGAAGTCGAACCTTAAAGGATAGTTATTATATGATGATTTGCAATTTTCGAATTTATATTCTGATAAATATCTTATATTATTCTCATATAAAAAATTAGATATGGAATTTTCTCCTTTACTTGATGAGCATTTAGGACATCCAGTTCCTTTATTTAAATGATTTAAAATATAGACTTCCCATTTATGGTTACATTTTTTATGTTTAATTGAAATTCTATTATTAGAGTCAATATAATTTTTTGATAATATCTTATATTCATTATTATGAATTTTATTAGATTTTTCTTGAATAGATTTAATTGTTAATTTATCATTTTTATAACAATTAGGACATTTTCTTCCCTTATTTAAAAAATTATTTGTAGTTATATCCCATTTATGATTACATACTTTATGTAAAATTGTAACTTTAGATGTTGAATTTATATACTTATTACCCATTAAAACATATTCATCTTTATATAGATTGTAAATTCTATCTTTTATTATTTGGATACTTAATTTCTCTTTTTTATAACATTTTGAACATCCTTGTTTTAATGTTAAGTGGTTGGAAATCAATATATTAAATTCAAAACCACACTTTTTATGAATATATCTAATATATTTCTTATTTTTATATATGTAAATTTCGATTATTTTATACCCATTATTATGAATTTCATTAGATCTTTCTTGAACATCACTAATATTCAATACTAATCTTTTATTACATTTAGGGCATCCGTTTTTCTTATATATGTGATTGTTTACATTCATCAACCATTTATGCCCACATATTTTATGTATGGTAAGACACTTTAAATTTATTTCTTCGCTAATTATTTCATATTCATTGTTATGAATTTCATTAGATCTTTCTTGAATATTTCTCACTTAGTATATATTTTTAAAATATATCTCTACCATCCAATAAAAGGACTGAACTCCACAGGCTTAAAATCAAGAGTTCAATAAAAGATATATAATCATATGATATTTGGGAAAATAAGTGATAAGAAATATAACGAGTTATCATTAAGTGAAGTAGAAGGGCTGAATATCCATTATAATTTTTTAGAGCAGTCAGAAGAAGATGTCTTATTTAATATAATAGATGGTTTACCATGGAGAGAAGAACTTAAACATAATGTACAATATTATGGATTTGGGTATAACTATAAGAAAAAGAAATCATCCATAAAAGATTATATGGGATCAATACCAATTAATTTAAATTTTATAAAAAGTAATATAGGAATTAATTATAACCAATTAGTTATTGATAAATATATTTCAAATCAAGGTATGAGATATCACAAAAAGAGTAGTATTTTTGATGATAATATGATAATATGTCCTTTGAATTCAGATTGTGTTATAAGGTTTAAAAAAGGGGATATTATAAAAAAAGTTCTAGTCAAAAGAAGAGCTGTTTTAGTTCTATCCGGTAAATCATTAACTGAATGGGAACATGGTATAACCTATACAAAAACTGATAAGTTTAATAATAGAGTAATTACAAGAGATAAAGAAATAATATTAATGACATTTAGAAACGTTCTTATAACTTAGCTCTCTTGGTGGTTTTTATATGTGGAATTGTCACTATACGCATCACAATATTGTTTAGATGAACCACAAGATGGT